>Ga0100403_1001958_pt1 | contig 17354 bp, 17 predicted proteins | sample CryGeymet201501t_FD_83663 | JGI IMG/M metagenome (GOLD analysis project Ga0100403, IMG submission 83663) | Groundwater microbial communities from Crystal Geyser aquifers in Utah, USA - Crystal Geyser metaG 2015-01t | ecosystem: Environmental > Aquatic > Deep subsurface > Groundwater | place...
CCAAAGCGCGCGCCGCCTCGTCACCGAGCGCTTTGCTCGCGCCGAGGTGCGCGACGATCGCGTCACCGCCGAGCTCGGTCGCGTCCGCGCCCCGCGCGCGCAAATGCGTGAGCAGGCGCGTGCGCGCGTGCCCTTTGGGCAAGTGCGTGGCGACGATCGACGTCACGAGGCGCGTGCCGCCGTGCTTCCCCGTCGTCGTCAGGCCGAGCGCGCCGAGGCTCATCGGGATCGCTTCGTGCGCGCCGCTTCGCGTGAGGTGCCCGCTCGATCCCGCGCCGACCTCGTCTTGAATCTCGCGAAGCTCCGCCGCGACCTCCGACGCGCCCGCCGGCCGCTCCGCCGGGTTCGTCGCGAGCAAGCGCGACATGAGCTCGTCCAAGCGCAGCGGCGCGTCCAAGAACACTTCGCTCAGTCGCGGCGCCGGCGTCGTCACGAGCCGCGCCAAGATCGCGATCGGCGTCGGTCCGACGTGCGGCGGCCGCCCGGTGATCATCTCGAAGAGCGTCGCGCCGAGCGCATACAAATCCGCGCGCTCGTCGATCTCGCCTTCGCCGCGCGCTTGCTCCGGCGCCATGTACGCCGGCGTCCCGACGATCGCGCCGGTGCGCGTGAGCTTCGCGTCCTCGGCCGACGCGACGCCGAAATCGACGAGCTTCGCGACGAGCGGCGCCGACGATCCCGCCGCGCTCCCGACCAAGATCACGTTCGACGGCTTCACGTCGCGATGCACGATCCCCGCTTTGTGCGCGGCCGCGAGCGCGTCGGCGACTTGCGCCGCGACGTTCAGCGACTGAGCGAGCGTGAGCGGCGATCGCTTCTGTCGCTGCGCGATGTCCTCGCCCTCGAGCCACTCCATCGCGACGTACGGTTGCCCCTCTTCGAGCTGCCCGAACGCGACGACGCGCACGATCGCGTCGTGCGACAGCCCCGCGAGCACACGTCCCTCGCGATTGAAACGCGCTTCCTCCCCGGCATCGACGCCCGGAATCGCGATCACCTTCAGCGCGACCGGCTGCCCGCTCACCTTGTCTTCGGCGCGGTACACGATGCCGACGCCACCGCGCCCGACTTCGCGCTCGATGACGAACCGCCCCGCGAGCAAGCCCTGCATCGCCGCGGCGGTCATGCGCTCTTCGCTCTACGAGAGAGACCGATGACGAAGAGCTCGTAGCTCACGCTGCGTGTCCCTTCCGGACGAATCAACCGCTCCCCCTCGAAGTGTTTGCGAAGCTCGGCGCGCGCCGCCGGCAAGTCGTCGCTCATGAAGATCTTGCCGACGAAGGATCCGCCGGTCACCGTGAGACTACTCGCAACGGCGAGCGCACGCATGAACAGGTCGAAGCTCCGCGCTTGATCCTGAAGCTTGCTGCCCGTCGTCTGCGGCGCCATGTCGCTCAGCACGACGTCGTACGGCGCGTACGTCGCGAGCGCGTCGTTCTCGAGCGTGAGCGCGTCGCCTTGAACGAACGTGGCATGCGGCGGAAGCGCCGTGCGCAGGGGATTAAGATCCACCGCCAGGAGCTTTCCGCTCGGACCAATCTTTTGCGCTGCGTACAAACTCCACGAGCCGGGCGACGCGCCGAGGTCGAGCACGCGCATTCCCGATTTGAAGAGGCGAACGCGCCGATCGATCTCTTCGAGCTTGTAGACGCTGCGCGCGGGGAAGCCCGCTTCTTTCGCTTTTTGCGTGAAGTGGTCGGGCTTTGCGTAAGGGTTCTTCTTCGGCGCGCGCATCGTCGTCTCGGAGCGTGACAGCGTAGCCCAAGCGAGGCCGCGCGGCGCTCGCGCGCGCTCGCGAGCGTGGGCGCGTCGCCCGAGGGTGGTGCGCCGGCCCCTCGCACGCCGGCGCGAGCGGATCGAGCGCGATCCAGCCGTGCTCCAAGATTATTCGCGGTTTTCTCGGGAAAAGGCGGGTGTAGAGTGCTTGGTGCGGCAGTTGCTGAGTCTAGTCTCAGCATGAGGGAAGCGATGCAAACCTTGGTTGACCCGTTCGAGATCAATCCGGCGTTCCCGGTTCCGGCGATGCGTGCGCCGATGGCGACGATGAGCATCGACGTCGACGTCGACTACGATCTCGACTCGGCGATCATCGAGCGGGCGTCGTCGGAGTACGATCGCGCCGAGCGGATTTCGTCGCATCTCGACACAGCACCGGACAGCTGGAGTCGCGTCCGCTGCTGGTGCTCGGAAGACTGAGCGCGCACGGAGCGCGTCGCGCTTCCGTGATCTAGACTGCGCGCGTGCGAGCGCGCTCCCTCTTCTTCGTGCTCCTCGTCGCGTGCGGCGGCGCGGACAAACCAACTACGCAAGCCCCGAAGCCGGGCGTGACTCCGAGCGGCGAGTCGGCCGATCCTGCGGCCATCGATCGCACGAAGGCGCGCGCGCAGAAGATCCTCGAAGCGGCGAAGAAGTGGCTCGCGCTTCACCCCGAAGGCGTATGCCCGAGCGTCGCGCAGCTCAAAGCGGACGGCGCGCTCGAAGCGCTCGCCGACGACAACGATGCATGGGGGAAGCCGTTCGCGATCGCGTGCACCGACACCGAGGTGCACGTGACGTCGGTCGGTCCGGACGGCGTCGCGCGATCGGCGGACGATCACTTCGAGAAGGCGAGCGTGCCGCCGCCGCCCGTCGTTTCGTCACCGCCGCAGCGAACCGATTTGCCGCCGCTTCCGACCGCGTCGCCCGATGCGGTGCCGCCGTCGCCGGTCGAGCTCGCGATGAAGGGGCTGCGGCCGGCGCTCCAGCGTTGTTACAACCAGGCGCTGAAGCAGGATCCGAATCTGAGCGCGAAGCTCGCGATGACGATCGTGATCCGACCCGACGGAACTGTGAAGAGCGCGAAGATGACGCGCGGCAAGAGCGACATTCAGAATCCGCAGCTCGCCGCGTGCATCTTGAACGCGGTGTCGAAGACGAACTTCGGGCCGACCGGACAGAAAGACGATCTGACCGTCGAGATTCCCTAGTCTTCAGCGCGAAGGCGCGACGCTCAGTCCTTCTTCTTGCGGAGCGCACCGCCGCGATCGCGCTTCGCCTTCACGGCGTGGCGCACGAGGACGAGCGAGTTCTTCGCGCCGGGGATGCCGCCTTCGATCATCAGCAGGTGCTTCTCCGCGTCGACGCGCGCGACCTTGAGGTTCTGCGTCGTCACGGTCTCGTTGCCGTACTGGCCGCCCATCTTCAGGTTCGGCAGCGTGCGGCCCGGCGTCATGTTCGTACCGATCGATCCGCCGTGGCGGCGGTATTCGTGCGTTCCGTGCGTCTGCACGCCGCCCGCGAATCCCCAGCGGCGAACGACGCCGGTGAAGCCGCGGCCGCGCGTCGTGCCGCGCGCGTCGACCTTCTGGCCGGGCTGGAAGATCTCGTCGAGCTTCATCGTCGCGCCGACCTCGAACTTGCCGGCGAACTCCGCGTCGCAACGAAGCTCCTTGAGCATGCGCTTCGGCGTCGCGTTCGCCTTCTTGAAGTAGCCGAGCTGCGGCTTGGTCGCGTGCTTCTCTTTGCGCTCTTCGAAGCCGAGGACGAGGGCGACGTAGCCGTCCTTCTCCTGCGTGCGCTTCGCGACGACGACGACCGGGCCCGCCTCGATGACGGTGACGCGCTGGACGGTGCCGTCCTCCGCGAAGAGCTGCGTGCAGCCGAGCTTCTTGCCGAAGATTCCGGGTTGCGTGTTCATGACGATGTCTCTCTTCTCGCTGGTGATTCGTGTTCGGTGAAGTTGCCCGCTCTGCGTTCCGCCGGGGCGGATAGGTCCACAGCGAGAGGACCGAGGGCGAGCCGATGAGACAGCCTGCCCGACGCTCGAAGGCAAAGGGGTGCGGGAACATACGCGAAAGCCGTGTTTCGTCAAGGCGACAGCCGTGGCGGCGGGTTTGCAAAAGGACGAGGCATGCGACCTCGTGCGATGGCGCTCGCGGCACTCGTGGCGTGCGTAGCGCTCGTGGCGTGCGGGCGGGCGCCGCCGCCGCTTGCGAAGACGCCTCCGCCGCCGGGCACGCCGCCGGTCATCGCGTACCTCCGCGCGCAGTTTCATCCGCATTGGGAAGAGCTCCTCGCGGATCGCTCTCCGGCCGCGGCGCGGACGCGCGCGGCGGCGGTCGCGCAGGCGATTTCGGGCGATTCGGAGCTCTACGAGAAGCTCACCGCGCGTGAATCCATCGACAAGGTGCTCGCGCGCGGCTTGGCCGACGCGGAGCGCGCGGCGGACGCGTTCGCCGACGCGCCCGACGTGTGGAAGACGCTCGCGGTGATCCGTGCGCGCGTCGGCGACAAGCGCGGCGCCGCCGTGGCCGCGTGCCGCGCGTCGGACCTCGATTTGCGCAGCGACGTCGCCGCGCTCGTCTGCCTCGAATCGCTGCTCGACGCAGGGGATCGCGCGGCGGCGACGTCGCGCGCGCGAAAGGCGCTCGTTTCGCTCGCGCCGTCGAGCCGCGATCGCGTCCGCGCCGCGATCAAAGCGCACGACGCGGGCGTCGCCGATGCGGTCGCGTGCGCGGACGAAGCGGGGAGCTGGGACGATCTCGTCGCGTGCGGCGATGCGCTCGCGCGGGGCGGCGATCGAGCGTCGGCGCGCGCCCGCTACCGCGCCGCGTTCATGATCGCGCCCGATCGCGCGACGCAGTTCACGAGCATTCTCCGCATCGAGGAGATCGGCTACGAATGCACCGAGGAGCTCATGATGCTCCCGCCCGACCGGGCGGCGCAGTACCCGCTCTGGAAATCGATGAGCGGCGAGCCGCGCCGGCGCGCGGGCGTTCATTGACAGCCCCCGACCTGCGTGCTTTAAGCCCGCCTCCCTCGCTGCCCCCGCGAGCTTCGCGGCTCGGCCGAAGGAATCCCCCCAATTTCTGCGAGATCTCGCCATGAACACCATCCCCAAGCTCGCCGCCATCGAAGCGGCCCAACTCCGCGAGGGGCTCCCCGATTTCCGCGTCGGGGACACGGTCCGCGTCCACTACAAGATCGTCGAAGGCGACAAAGACCGCATCCAGGTCTTCCAGGGGGTCGTCATCAAGCGTCACCGCGCGGGCGCGCGCAGCACGTTCACCGTGCGCAAGGTGAGCTTCAACGTCGGCGTCGAGCGCGTGTTCCTCACGCATTCCCCGCGCATCGACAAGATCGAGATCGTGTCGAAGGGCGTCGTTCGTCGCGCGCGCCTCTTCTACTTGCGCGACCTTCAGGGCAAGGCGGCGCGCGTTCGGGATCAGAAGGACACCTGAGGTCCTTCGGCCGCTTCGCGACCTCGGGATGACGACGCGGCTGCGCGCTCACGCGAGCTGCGCGGGAAAGCGCGCGCGGAGATCGCGCGCCCACCGCGAGTCTTCGTATACGTCGCCGGCGAGCATCGAGGTGATCGCGCGACGCAAGTACGGGTGCTGCTTCTCGGCGAAGATGTAGGGCTGGAGCTTCTCCGCGTAGAACGCCTGCACCATTCCGAGGAAAAGGCCGGCGCCTCGGCGCGTCGTCTCTTCCCAGGCTGCGAAGCGCGCGCTCGATGTGTCGCCCGCGGCGAGCGCGTCGTCGATCGCGGCGGCGCCGAGCAAGCCGCCGTTCATCGCGAGGTGCGCGCCGGTCGAGAAGAGCGGATCGATGAAGCCGCCGGAGTCGCCCACCGCGATCCATCCGTCGCCGCGCGTCTCGCCGACGTGAAAGCTGAAATCGGCGGTCGCGCGCGTCTCGAAGAGAGGGTCGGCGCCGTCGAGTAGCCGCGTGGCGACGATCGACTCGGCGACGGCGCGCGCGAAAAGCTCCGGCGGAGACGCGGGGCGCTCGCGGATCCACTCGCTCCCGACGACCGCGCCGACGCTCGTGCGCCCGTCCTTGAACGGTATGAACCAAAACCAGCCGCCTCGGAACGCGACGATCTGAATGTCGCCTTCGCGATCGCCTTCGTCGCGCCAGACGCCCCGGAAATGCGTGTAGAGCGCAGTCTTGTCGAGGCCGGGGATGCGCGACGTCGCGCGCGCGTCGTGCGCCAACAGCGCGTCGCGCCCGGAGGCGTCGACGACGAACGAAGCTTCGATCGCCCCGCCGCACTCGACGATCGCGCGTCCGCTCTCGAAGCGCACGCGCGTCGCCTCGCATTCTTCGCGCACCTCGGCGCCGCACTTCTCGGCGTGCCGCAGGAGCATCTCGTCGAACTCGTCGCGTGGAACTTGGAACGCCCAGCCGCCGCCCGCTCCTGCGAACGACTGTTCGAAGCCGTAGCGCGCCGTGCGTCCGTCTGGCGCGTGGAAGCGCGCGCCGCGTTTGACGATGAATCGCGCCTTCGCTTCCTCGAGCACGCCGAGCGCGTCGAGCACCGGCATCGACATCGGCAAGAGCGACTCGCCGAGGTGAAAGCGCGGATGCTTCGCCTTCTCGAGCAGGATGACGCGCCGACCGCGCTTCGCGAGCGCCGCCGCGCACGTCGATCCGCCTGGACCGCCGCCGATGACGACGATGGGGAAGGAGGTGGGGGCATTCAATTCGACACCCACTACACATAGTGGTGGTCGCTTGCGCGAGCCCGTCAGTCCGCCGGCTTCGGCGGCGGCCCGAGCTGAATGCGCTCGCCGATGTACGCGCCGACGAGCGTGAAGAGAATGCCGATCATCGCGAGGATGACGTAGAGGAACGTCGGAATCACGCGCACCGTCTGCGAGTGCTCGAGGAGGAACGTCGTCGGGATCGCGACGAGCAAGCTCCCGATCATCGGCTCGATGAACGTTCGGCCAGGCGAGATCATCCCGACGAGCAACCCGCCGGTGAACCACACCGGGATGCACACCGCCATCCCGTTACCGCCTTCGAAGTCGAGCTTCGTGATCACCATCGGGAGGCCGAAGACGAGCGCCGCCGTAAGCACCGCCTGCACCGCGAACGCGATCGCGAGCCACTGGATGTTCACGCCCTCCTGCTGGTAGCGGCGCTCCATCTCCTCCGCGTGCGAGCGTTTGACCTTGCCGAGATCTTCGATTTTCGCGCCGCACGATGCGCAGCGCGTCGCGCCCGGGGGGTTCTTCCCGAAGCCGCAAGAGGGGCAAACGACAGGCTTGGCCATCGACGTTTCCTCGGAGGTCGGGCCGGCGCCGAAGGCGACCGGCCATGAGAGAGGGGAAATGCGGAGCAGTCCCGGAGGGCAAGCGTAACCCCGGTCGCGTGCGAATCGCAAACCGAACGCGCGGCAGCCCAATTGAACATTTCGGGAACCAACGCCTTTGGGCGGTGTCCGCTAACATGACCACGTGACCCGCGATACCGCCCCGTCCCACCCTGGTTTGTCGGCCGGGGCCCCGGCCCCGGCCGGCGGCAGCGGTCTGGAGCTTGCCGATGAGCTCGATCCGGAGCTGATTGCGCTCCCGGATCCGCCGAAGAAAGGGCGGACGCTCACGCTGCTTTTGCTCGCGGTGACCGCGATCGCGTCGCTCGCGATGGTCGTCGCGCTCCGGCGCGACGTCGCGTACGCGATGCGCGATGCCGCGCCCGCCGATGTGGGCGATCTGCGAACGGCCGAGAAAGGCCTCGACGGGCTCGAGAACTCGTTCGTGAGCGCTCACGGCATGCTCGGGGTCGCCGGAGGCATTCGGTACGAGCGGCCGTTCACGAGCACGACCTTTCGCGCGCTGCCGGTCGCGGGACGGCCGGACGTTTGGGTCGAGGTGCGGATTCCGGCCGGGCAAGAGGGCGGCCGTTGGGAGCCGCCGCGGACGTTCTCGGGGCGGCTCGTGCGCTTCGACGCGGCCGGGCCGCGCCATCGCGGCCTCGCGTCGGCGATCGCGTCGGCGACGGATCAGCCGGTGCCCGCGCACGCGTGGCTCCTCGTCGACGCGGAAGCGCCAGCGAGCGCGCGCTGGTCGGCGGCGCTCGCGGTTCTCTTCTTCGGGTTCGCGGCGTGGAACCTCTTCGCGATCGCGAAGCTCGTTCGGCGCGTGCGAAGCTGAATCAGCCGAGAACGACCTCGACGTCCGCGTCGTCGAGCGTCTCGATGCGCGGCGGAATCGCCTTGAAGAGGCGCGTGATCTCGTCGGCCCACTTTCGCTCGCTGCTCTTGCCGAGGCCGCGCGCGATGAGCTCGAGCTCCGCCTTCTTCGCTGCGTCGAAGCCGAGCTCGGACGCGAGCTCGTCGAGCATCTTCTCTTCGCTCTCGTCGACGTCTTCGTCGACGCCGCTCATCCACGCGGCCGCGACGTAGAGGAAGCTGCGATCGCGCTCCGACATCGCGTCGTAGAGGATTTGATCGATCGGCACCGGGTTCTCGAGGACTTGATCGAGGCGGCTCCGGAGCTCTTTGCTCAAGTTGAAGACGGAGGCGGCGCCGCGCACGCCGGCTTTCTCGCTGTCTTCGAGACGGCCGTCCGCCCAAGCCATCGCGACGAGCGCAGCCAGAGTCTCGACGCACGTGTGACCGCTGATCGTGAGGGTTCGCATCGCCACCATGCATACCGGCTCGCGCGTGTGCTGGCTACGGTGCGGGCGCCGCAGGCGACCCGCCGATGGCCGGTGCGGGCGCCGCAGGCGACCCGCCGATTGCCGGCGGCGGTTCGCCGATCGGATCGGGCTGCGGCTCCAACGTCAGCTTGAACGTCGGGAGCCACGTCTTCGCCGCCGTCTTGCCGAAGATTTGCGGCGCGCACTTCGGCTTAGCTTTGCGCGGCGCGATGAGCGGGAGCACGTTGCGCGGATCGGTGACGATCGAGATCTCGCGCGCGTTCACGTTCCACAGCTGGATCTTCCACGGATCGACGCCGTCGCGGATCCGGCGCGCCTCGAGGTGCAGGTGCACGAACTCCGGCGAGTCGGTGTTGCCGACGTAGCCGACGAGCTGCCCCGCGCGGATGCGCCGCCCGCGCCGCACGTTCTCCGCCGCTTCTTCGAGGTGGCCGAAGAGCAGCACGTAGTCGCGCTTTCGTCCCGCTTCGCGGATGGTGTGGCGCGTGACCACGGTCTCGCCGAACAAGTGCCCGACGAACAGCACCTCGGCGTCGCCGATTTGATGATCGAGCGTGATCATCGTGATCGGCGTCCCCTTCTTCTCGGGGAGATCGACGCCGCCGTGACCGACCGCGTTCATCTTGCCGCGGCGCTGCAGGTGATCCGGTTTGTCGAGATCGTACCCGGACACGACGAACGAGTTGAGGAGCGGATAGCGATACGCCGCGTACGACTCGGGCCGATCCCAACGACGACCGATTTGATCGTACTCGACCCACTCGCCGTTCTTGTCGGTGTGGCCGTTCTTCGTCGCCTTGGTCCACGGCGCGCCGAGCCACAAATTGCTCTGCCAAGCGTCCGCGCCGCCATCCATCGTGAGCTCGCACCCGGGGACGCTCGCGTCCTCGCTCGCGACGCCGAGGAGCGTGAGATCGAACAGGCGAAGCTCCGGAGGTGCTTCGGGCAGGCGCGTCTCGTCGTCGCTCGGCTCCGGCGGGGCGAACGCGGAGAGCGCCGGGAACATCTGCGCCGGTGCGGTCGCCGCCCCCGCCGGCCAGCCGGGGAGCCCGACGGCGTCGCTCGCCCACGTCCCTGCGCGCGCGGGGACACTCACCGCCGACAGAAGAAGCACGCTCGCGATCGTGGACAGGGGACGCATCATGCGAAGTCGCCCTCAGGGACGCACGTTGCGGGCCAACCGTGGGAAATGGCCAAAATCGCGCGATGCAAGGGGGCTCTTCGAGGTCTAACGAGCGGCGCGCCTGTCGGCAACCTTTTCGATTGTCGGGCGTTCCGTCGGGTGGCGTGCATTCTGCAACCTTCTCGTTCAGACGACCATCGACGGCGGATCTTTGTTCCCGCCGTCCTGCGTTAGCCTTTCGCATGCGCAAGCTTCCGCTCACGATCGCAATGTCCCTCCTCGCCCTCGTGGGGGCGCACGGGTGCAGCGGGAGCAAGTCCTGCGTGCGCGACTCCGACTGCGGGTCGGGCGAGAACTGCGCGTACCCGGCGGAGAACGGATGCGGCGCGCAAGGCGTCTGCAAGACCTGGGACAACCAGTGCGAAGATCCTCCCCATCCCGTGTGCGGGTGCGACGGAAAGACGGTGTTCGTCGGCTGCGGCTATCCGGGCAACCCGGTGCCGGTCTCGAAGGCCGGGTACTGCGCGACGCCGACCGGCGGGGCGTGCTCGTCGCAGAGCGATTGCGATCCGACGGCGCTCTGCGCGTACGCGATCGCCGACGGGTGCGCGGCGAAAGGGACGTGCGTCGAGCCGGACATCAAGTGCGCGTCGCCGACGAAGCTCGCGTGCTCGTGCACCGGCGAGACGATCGCGATCTCGTGCACGTTCGGCGCGGGGCGCGCGGTGGCGCGCGTGGCGTCGATGGGCGCGTGCGACGCGGGGGCGATGGGCGACGCCGCGAGCGACGGGAACGCAAGCGACGGGAACGCGAGCGACGCGAACGCAAGCGACGCGAACGACGCGGCGAGCGACGCGGCCTCGGACTGAGCTACGCGACGTTGCGCGCGCCGAGGAGCTTCGCGAGCGCCGCGACCATCGCGCCCATCTTCGGATGGTCCGGCACGACGCGCGGCACGACGCCCGCCTGCACGAGCGCGTCCGCGCACGTCGGTCCGACCGCGGCGACGATCGTGTGCGTGCGCAGCGCGACCAGCAGATCGTCGAGGCGGCGCATCTCCTTCGCGACGATCATCAGGTGACGGAGCTGCACTTGGCTCGTGAACGCGACGGCGCCGACGCGGCGTTCGACGATCTCTTCGACGAGGCGGCGCATCGGCACGGTGTCCTCGGGGAGCGCCCACTCGTAGAGGAGGAGCTCGCGCACGCGCGCGCCGCGCCTCGCCATCGCATCGACGAGCGGCGCGCTGCGCTCGCCGTAATGGACGAGCGTCACGTCGTCGTTCGGCGCGACGACCGCGCTCAGCGTCTCGATCAAATCGCGCGTCGTGTACGGCTCCGGCACGCGCACCGAGACGAGCACGCCAATCTCTTTGAGCGCTGCAACCGGCTTCGGTCCGCGGCACACCGTGATGCACCCCGAGAGGCGCGCGCGAAGCTCGCCGGCGCGCGCGCCCGCCTCTTCGAAGAGCGCGCGAACACCCGCGCCCGTCGAGAGCGCGACGATGCTCCGCGGCCCGAGCGAGTCGATGAACGCCGCGATCTCGCACGGCGCTGCGCGCCGCACCTCGCGCAGCGACGGTACCGCGTACGGCTCGCCACCGTGACGGCGCACGAGCGATTCGAGCTCGCCGCCCATCCGCGCCTCGAGGAGCGCCACGCGAATGCCTAGCAGCGACATCACTCCTCCACGAGCAGCCGAACGTCGCCGCGCTCGTCGACGTCCACCGGAAACGTCTTGAGCGTTCCGCACGTGTGTCCGAGCGCGTCGCCGTTCGTGAGATCGAATTTGTATCCGTGGAGCGGACACATGACGGCGCGCTCGCCGATGAGCCCGTCCGCGAGCGGACCGCTTCGATGCGGACACTCCGCCTGCGTCGCGTACACGCCGCCCCGGCGCGTGCGGAACACCGCGACGCGAAGCTTGCCGACGTCGAACGTCCGCCCTTCGCCTTCGGGGATGCGCGCGATCGGGCCGAGGTTGACCGGGCGCGCCATCATCCGTCCCCCGACGCGCGACGGAGCGGCACCAAGTCGTCGGCCGCGGGCGCGAGCGACTCCGCGAATTGATTCTGCGTCGCCGGCCAATCCGCTTCGCGCCACGGATCGACGTACGCATCGACCGCCTCCTGCACTGCGGCGTCGAGGCGCGCGCAAATGCCATCTTCGTCGTCGACGAGGACGCGCTTCACCTTCTCGATCCCCGTGCGCTCGACGAAGTCGTAGGTTCGCTCGAGGTACTTCGCGTTCTCTCGGTAGTACTGCATGAACCTCCCGAAGTATTTCAAGACGTCGTCGTGCGAATCGACGACGCACAAGACGTCGCCTTTGCGCACGCGCGATCCGGCGGCGCCGCCGACGTAGACCTCCCATTTGCCGCCTTCGATCGCGACCGCGCCGACGTCCTTCGTCGTCGCCTCGCTGCAGTTGCGCGGGCAGCCCGCCGTCGCGAGCTTCATCTTGTGCGGCGACTCGAGGCCTTGGAAGCGCTTCTCGATCTCGATCCCGAGGCCGGTGCTGTCGCCGACGCCCCACCGACAGAACTCGCTGCCGACGCACGTCTTGCACGTGCGGAACGACTTCGCGTACGCATGCCCCGAAGGCATTCCGAGATCGCGCCACACCTCGGGGAGTCGCTCCTTCGGGATGCCGAGCAAGTCGATCCGCTGACCGCCGGTGATCTTCACCATGCGCGCGTGGTGCTTCTCGGCGACGTCGGCGATCCGGCGAAGCTCCGCCGCAGTCGTGACGCCGCCGTAGATGCGCGGGATGACGCTGAACGTTCCGTCCTTCTGGATGTTCGCGTGAACGCGATCGTTGATGAAGCGCGCGTCGCGCTCGTCGTCGTAGTCCTTGCCCCAGATCGTCTTCAGCAAAGACGCGAGGCCCGGCTTGCTCGGCGCGTCTTCGACGCCGCCCGCCAGCGCTGCGAAGACCGACGACACGCTCCGCAATCCGCGCTCGCGGATCGCGCGAACGAGCTCGGGCTTCGCGAGCGGAACGCCGGGCACGTAGTGGTGGACGCTCGGATCTTCTTTGACGGTGTCGCCTGCGACGAGCTCGAGGATCGCCTGCACGTCCTTCTTGCACGTGCCGCATCCGGTGCCGGCGCGCGTCGAGTCGCAAAGCACCTTGAGCGAGCGGCACCCGCCGCGCACCGCTTGGACGATGCGGCCTTTGGTGACGCCGTTGCAGTTGCAGATCTGCGCGTCGTCCGGCATGTCGAGGACGCTCGCGCCGGACGCTTCGCTCGACAGCGCGAAGAGGAGCTCCGATCGATCCGCCGGCAGATCGCGCCCGCGATCGAACGCCTGCAAGAGGTTCGGCGCCATCGTCGCGTCGCCGAGCAAGATCGCACCCGCGAGCTTCCCGTTGCGGACGACGAGCTTCTTGTACACGCCGCGCGACGGCTCGGAGTAGACGACCTCTTCGTCGTCGCCGTCGGCATCGCGCGCGCCCATCACCGCGAGATCGACGCCCATCACCTTGAGCTTCGTCGACACCTGCGAGCCGGTGTACGTCGCGTCAGGCTTCGTCATCGTCAGGCGCTCGGCCAAGACGCGCACTTGATCCCAGAGCGGCGCGACGAGGCCGTACGTCTTGCCGCGGTGCTGCGCGCACTCGCCGACGGCGAAGATCGCGTCGTCGCTCGTCCGCATGTCGTCGCCGACCACGATCCCGCGCTCCACCTCGAGGCCCGCGTCGATCGCGAGCTGCGCGTTCGGGCGGATGCCGGCGGAGACGACGAGCATCTCGCAGTCGAGCGTCGAGCCGTCGGCGAAGAGCAAGCCCTGCACGTTCGGCTCGCCGATGACGCCGGCCGTCACTTTTTCCAAGTGAACGCGCAGCCCCATCTGCTCCATCGATCGCCGCAAGATGAGTCCCGCCATCCGATCGAGCTGCACCTCCATCAGGTGCTTCATGAGGTGAACGACGTGCACCTCGAGCCCGAGGCGCAAAAGGCCGCGCGCAGCTTCGAGCCCGAGCAAGCCGCCGCCGAGCACCGCCGCGCTCTTCACCTTGCTCGCGTAGTCCAAGATCGCGTTCGTGTCGTCGAGCGTGCGGAAGACGAAGACGCCTTCGCGGAATTTCCCTTCGTCCACGTACGCGCGCTCGAGCGGCGGGACGAACGCGTTGCTCCCGGTCGCGATGACGAGGTGATCGTAGCCTTCGAGGATCGCGTCGTCGGCCGCGTGCACGACCTTCGCGCGGCGATCGATGCCGTGGACGCGCGCGTTCGTGTGCAGCGTAATGCCGTTTTGCTCGTACCAAGCGAGCGGGTTCAAGAAGATGTCCTTCGCGTCGTGCGCGCCCGCGAGCACGTTCGAAAGAAGGATGCGGTTGTAGTTGCCGTACGGCTCGTCGCCGAACATCACGATGTCGAAGCGATCGCGGCCGCCGCGCGCGAGCACTTCTTCCACGAGCCGCGCGCCCGCCATACCGTTGCCGACGACGACGAGACGTTCCTTCTTCATTTCCGTTCTCCATCTGCTTCGGCGTTCGGCGCCGATCGCTGGATACGCGCTGCACACACCTTGAACTCGGGCATCTTGCTCGTGGGATCGAGCGCGCCGATCGTCAGGCGGTTCGCCGACTGCGCGCCGCCCCAGTGAAACGGGACGAACACGGTGTCCTCGCGGATCGTCGCGGCGACCGAGGCGGTGAAGCGCGCGTCGCCGCGGCGCGTGCTCACCGTCACCGCGTCGCCGTGCGCGATCCCGTGACGGCGCGCGGTCGTCGGATGAAGCTGCGCGATCGCGACCGGCGCGATCGCCGTCAGCTCCGGCACGCGGCGCGTCTGCGTCCCCGATTGGTACTGCGCGAGGACGCGGCCCGTCGTGAGGTAGAGCGGGTAGTCCGCGTCCGGCTCTTCCGCCGGCGCGCGGTGCGCGACGGCGTGGAAGCGCGCGCGTCCGCTCTTCGTCGGGAAGCGCTCGGCGAAGAGGCGCGGCGTCCCCGGATGATCTTCGCGCGGGCACGGCCAGAAGACGCCGCGCTCCGCGTCGATGCGCTCGTAGGTGATCCCCGCGTAGTCCGCGGGCCCGCCCGCGGTCGCGCGGCGGAGCTCGTCGAAGACCTGGCGCGCGTCGCTCGACGCGAAGAAATCGCCGTAGCCGAGGCGCGCTGCGATCGCGCAGATGACCTCTAGATCGGTGCGCACGCCCGCGGGCGCATCGATCGCGCGCGTTCGGCGGATGACGCGGCCTTCGAGGTTCGTCATCGTTCCGTCCTCTTCTGCCCACTGCGCCGTCGGCAGCACGACGTCCGCGAGCGCCGCGGTTTCCGACAAGAAGAAATCGGCGACGACGAGGAAGTCGAGCGCGCGGAGCTTTTGCGCGATGAGCTTCGCGTTCGGCGTCGACACGAGGACGTTCGATCCGACGACGAAGAGCGCGCGTACGTCGTCGCCGAGCGACGAGAGCATCTCGTAGGCCGATTTGCCCGCGCGCGGCAGCGCGTCTTCGTCCACGCCCCACACGGACGCGACGTGACGCCGCGCCTCCGGATCGTCGATCTTCCGATAGCCCGGCAGCTGATCGGCCTTCTGCCCGTGCTCGCGTCCACCTTGGCCGTTGCCTTGCCCGGTGATGCATCCGTAGCCGCCGCCTTCGCGTCCGACTTGCCCGAGCGCGAGCGCGACGTTCACGAACGCGAGCGTGTTGTTAACGCCTTGCGACTGCTGCTCGGCGCCGCGCGCGGTGAGCACCATCGATCGCCGCGCGCGCCCGAGGAGATGCGCGGCCTCGACGATCTGCGCCTGCGGCACGCCGGTGATCCGTTCGACGCGCTCGGGCCAATAGCCGGCGACGAGCGCTTTGACCTCCTCGAAGCCCTCGGTTCGGCGATCGATGTAATCTGCATCGATCAGCGCGTCGCGCACGAGCACGTGCACGATCCCGTTCGCGAGCGCGGCGTCCGTCCCCGGCGTCAATCTCAGGTGAAGCGTCGCCGCCTGCGCCGTCGGCGTCTTTCGCGGATCGACGACGACGAGCGCGCCGCCCTCCGCGCGCATCGCGTCGACGTAGCGCATGAAAGGCGGCATCGTCTCGGCGACGTTCGCGCCGACGAGCATCAGCGCCTGGGTGCGCGCGACGTCCGCGAGCGGAAACGGCAACCCGCGATCGATCCCGAGCGCGAGGTTCGACGCCGTCGCCGCCGACGACATGCAGAAGCGTCCGTTGTAGTCGATGTTCGACGTGCGGAGCGCGACGCGCGCGAATTTGCCGAGGAGGTACCCTTTTTCGTTCGTGAGCGCGCCGCTCCCGAAGACGCCGACCGCGTCGCGCCCGTGTTTGCTCTGCACTTCGTGCACGCGCGCCGCGATCGTGTCGAGCGCCTCGTCCCACGTCGCCGTCGCGAGCTCGCCGCCCTTGCGAACGAGCGGCGACGTGAGGCGCTCGGAGTGCGCGAGCGTCGCCGCGGCGTTCCAACCCTTCACGCACAAGGCGCCGCGGTTCACCGGGAAATCCTCGTCGCCGCGCACGACCGGGCGCGGCCCGGTCACGCGAAGCCCGCATTGCAGCGCGCAGTACGGGCAGTGCGTCGCGGTACCCGGGAGAGCTTCCGCGGCCATGGCGATCGGGTAGCCCGTCGCCTGTTTCTCCGCCGTTTCCTCTGGATTTCATTCCGCCGCGATGCGTCAATGCAGCTGTTGCTACGGAGACAACAATGGATCTGAATCACGTCGCGACGTTCGTACGCGTTGTCGAGAAGGAGAGCTTCACGGCCGCCGCCGAATCGCTCGGCGTGCCGAAGTCGTCGGTGAGCCGCAGCGTCTCGCGTCTCGAGCACGACCTTGGCGTGCGCTTGCTCCAACGAACGACGCGCAAGCTCGCGCTCACCGACGCGGGACGCGAGTACTACGCGCGCGCGCGCGTCGCGCTCGAAGGGCTCGAAGAGGCGAGCGCCGCAGTCACCGATCAAGAGAAAGATCCGCGCGGCGTCGTGCGCGTGACGACGCCGGTCGATCTCGGCGTCCTCCTGCTGGCCGACGTCATCGCCCGGTTCGTGAAAGAGCATCCCGCGATTCGGATCGATCTGTCGCTCACGTCGCGCGTCGTGAACCTCGTCGAAGAAGGATTCGACTTGGCCGTGCGCGCGGGCAAGCTCGCGGACTCGTCGCTCGTCGCGCGGAAGATCGGCGGCACCGAGATCGGCCTCTACGCGTCTCCCGCGTACTTGAAGCGGCGCGGCCGGCCGAAGAAGCTCGCGGATCTCGCGCGGCACGACTGCGTGCTCTTTCGCGCGAGCGGCCTGCATACGACGTGGCGGCTGACCGGACCGGAAGGCGAAGAGAGCGTCGAGGTGACCGGCATCGTGTCGAGCGACGACATGATGTTCACCCAGCGCGCGATCTCCGCCGGGATGGGGATCGGCCTACTGCCGCGCTTGCCCGTCGGCTGCGGCGGCGACCAGGTGCGCATCCTCCCCGAGTACGTGATCGGGCCCGGGCCGCTCCACGTCGTGTGGCCGTCGGCGCGGCACGTCCCCGCGCGCGTGGCTGTGTTTCGCGAGCGCCTCATCGCGGAGTTCTCGGCGATGAAGTGGGAGGGGCGCTAAACTTCGCCCCCATGAATCCGCAGCCCGCGATCCTCGCCGACGTCCCTGCCGTCGCGCGCTTCCTCGTCTTCTCGATGCTCCGCGGCGACGCGCGCGCCGCGCTCGCCCGCCTGCGCGAAGCGTACGAACCGCGCACGGCGATCGGAATCGGCGCGCCGATCGCGCTCGCGACTGGCGCGAAGATCGCCGGCCTGCGCGCGTTCGCTCCGCACGTCGGACCTGGCTGCGCGTTCCCTTCGACG
>Ga0100403_1001959_pt1 | contig 17346 bp, 21 predicted proteins | sample CryGeymet201501t_FD_83663 | JGI IMG/M metagenome (GOLD analysis project Ga0100403, IMG submission 83663) | Groundwater microbial communities from Crystal Geyser aquifers in Utah, USA - Crystal Geyser metaG 2015-01t | ecosystem: Environmental > Aquatic > Deep subsurface > Groundwater | place...
ACTACCATTCTTTCTATAGACACTGGGACAAGCTATTCCAGTATTAGGAGAAAGTGAAGCTACCAGATCCACCCCATCACTACCACTACCACTAACCCTATCAGCTACCCATTCTACAATATCTTCCCTGCTATCCTGGTCTACCGCATCTCCTAAAAACTGTAGCCAGTGGAATCCACAATTACCAAGGATGATGATAGAACCCTTTGTTAATAGCCGATTTGTAATACCAGTTGGAATACTACCAAGGGAGTGGAAGTCAACATCAACCTGTACAAAGTCTCTACGATCAGGTAACCACCTAGTACGATAGGCTAATAGTTGATCCCTGGATACTTTCCTGGTCAACCGCTGTAGGATTATTTCTTCCGTTAACACCTCTACCTTGGAAGTAGTATGACACTGTTCCAAGTGAGACTTAGTTAACCACCCGTTCATGGAGGGACTATATGTTAAGAATGAAAAGGCTTCTTCCAAAGAGGGGAAGACTCTGGGTCTAATCTCAGTAGTGAAGAACTCTGGAATACTAAGCATAGTTAATACCCCCTAATAAAAAGACGATAGGGCCCCCTGACAAGGGCCCTATCTGGAAAGTAGGTACGATAAGATACCTATTGGAGATAGCCTCACGGCTAACCTGACTAAACATTGTGACCATCGTATCCTACCTACCATACTTTCCAGTGAGTGACTACAGGTGGGTGTCAGCCCAGTCATCCTATAGTTATAGTATATATCTCTTCAGCTAATCTGTCAAGGAAAAGTTTCAATCTTCCTTGCTGCTATAGGGGTAGTAAGCCTCTAACCTCTAATGGTGGCAATATATCTAGAACGTTTACACAAACTTTACATCACAGAAAATAGTTGAGAAAAAGATCCAAACTAGTGGCCACCACGAGGTTAAATCTTCTTACCTATCTAATATAGCCGCAGAAAGGCGATACAGCATGAGGCATCACCGTGCACCAGTTACAGCAGATTGGAACCAGGATAGATTATACCACGCAATATGACTACCCTGCCGTAATTAGCTTCTCCCAGGATATCGTAGACTCTAGAACCTACCGTGGATGCCAGAATATGGATTCCAAAAGGGAATGGGAACGGATCAACAAAGCAGTAGAGTTCGCCATCTTTGAATATGTACTCACTTTTGATTCTACTGTACGCCCACCTGATACTACCGTATGGTCCTCCAGATCCAAGCATTTCAAGCAACCCGCTGATCTGATCATCAATAACCAGGCTGTAGATATCAAAACAGGTAAACAATATATCTTCCCACAGGTACAGCAATCATTACACCCAGAATCTCTACCCAACCTACAGTTAATCAGTCCACAATACACTTGGACATTTAACAAATACTCTTTCACCACGAAGATGGATTATTATCTATTATGTAAACTCCACTCCACAGTAGATAAGGTTGTAGAGATAGCTTATAAACTCCCAAACACCCAGGATATCAAATACCTGATGCACCATACTAACAATGGATGTGACTATGCAATCTGGGAATCTACACTAGTAGCAGTATTGAATACTTCAGAAAACCCAACGGAGAATTAGAATGCCAAACCCCAACGACTATAAAACCAAGGATGCTTTCGTCAGAGAATGTATAATAGTAAGACAACAAGAAGATCCAGAAGAGAAGCCAGTAGAATTTATAGCTATCTGTAATTCTATCTGGAACAACCGTAACAAGCAGAATAGAGGACACAACTATGAAACTGGTATGGACCGGTGATGTTTCGGCATCCCATTCACTTTCAATCATGGCTAGGCCAGTAGTAGCTAAACTCTCCGAGGTCTACGATGTCACAATCAAAGAAATCTCAGGCTACCCGGATAACCCAATTCAGGACAAGTATACGAAAACTATTAATCAGCTTAAGTCAAAACCTCTCCATATTAATCCTGACATTGAAGTCCGTAGTAATTACCCCCTATTATCTTATCCACCTGATCATCAAGGTAAAATCATATTCTGGCAACCCTGGGAATTAGATTATATCCCAACCCAGTGGATAGATTGTTTTAACTCATATGCTACTGCAGTACTAGGTATCTGCCCTTATAATGTAGAAGTCTACCAGAAGTCTCTTCGTGGACCTATCATCGATTACATCTCCCCACCAATCCACGAGGTATACTTCCAAGACTATGATACCAAACCAGACCCAACCTGCACTACTATCCTCTATGATGCTGGTTCATCTTGGAGGAAAGGTCCAGACTTAATGCTTGGCTTAATGAAGCGCTTTGCTGGTCACACTAACGTTAAGTTCATCTGGAAAGACACCAATATCTACCGGAATAATATGTTCCCTGAGATTGATAAACTTAATACAAACTGTGCGTATTATTTACGTAATTTTACCTTTGAGGAAATGTTTAAGTTATATGCCCAGGCAGATATTGTAGTCTACCCAACTAGGGCAGAGGGTTTTGGTTACTGTCCAGCCCAGGGATTAGTAATGGGTAAGAATGTAGTAAGTCCTAATCACACTGGTATGGATTACCTCAAATCTAACAATGCCTATATTGTAGATTGTGAAGCTGTGGAAGTCAATCCAGACTACATCCTAGCCCCGCAGTATGGTTACACCTTTGATCAGCCAGTCCATGTTGGGGAACCATACCAAGATCACCTCTACGCACAAGTCATTCAAGCTATGGCTGGCAAACAACCTAAGAAGGATAGAGATTACCTCCGTAAGTTTATGTCCGGCTACATGGATGAATTCATCGCTAACAAATGGCTACGCTTCCTAGAGGAGATCATTTAATGGATATTCTACAAGAACTTATCTCACCCGATTCCCCTCGTAAACCCGTAATGACTTGGTTAGCAGATAACCTACCCAGTCAACCTAACATTGTGGAGGTAGGTGCAGCTAGAGATTGGACTAGTAAGTCCTACAGAACGGATGGACTACTATCCTTACATCTACTAAATATGATCCAAGGTGGTAAAGGAGAACTCTGGTCAGTTGATGTAGACCCATACACTATCTTCGCATTAAATAGTATCTTCCTCAATGCTTCGCTACATAGTGAAAGCTTTGCACATGCTATCCTACAAGACGGAGTAGAATTCCTAGAGGAGTTCGACGAACTAATAGATGTCCTCATCTTAGATGCTAATGATGTCTGGACTGATAACTACAAGGAAGCCCACTTAGCTATGTACCAAGCAGCCAGGAGTAAATTAGCCAAGGATGCTATCCTAATCCTCGATGACTGCTATTGCATTGATAACCTGGGCAAAGGGGAATTAGTATTACCATTAGCTATTGAAGATGGCTTCAAATATGAGATTGCGGGTTATACTATGGTACTACGGAGGCATGCATGACATTCTCGTTCAACGGCCAATATTATCCTTACTATATCCACCCACACAATAGTACTGCTACTAATGAGAGGAAAGTAGAAATAGCCATCGCTAAGGCATTCCTAGGTGACACCAACCCCAAGGATATTTTAGAGGTGGGTTGTGTACTACCATACTACGGCCATGAGGGACACCTAGTACTAGACCCACATGACCCACATCCAGCAGCTACTCACATAACCTACGAGGATTATGACTTCGGGGACATGACCTTTGAGAAGGCTATAGCTATCTCTACCTATGAACACTTCGGCACTGGAGATTATGGGAAAGCTAGACCGGTGGATGTACTGGAACAGATTAACTCATTGAACTACCTAGCGGCTGAATGGCTAATCACTATTCCTGTTGGTTATAACCTGGAACTAGATAGACAGTTACTATACTGCCACAATGATATGTTCGAGGAAGTCTGCTTCATGACCAGGGTCTCCAAGGATTACTGGTCACAATCCTATGAGTACCGTGGACGCTACAACTACCCATATCCCTATGGTAATACAATTCTAATAGCTGGCAGGTTTAACTTCTAAATCGGTGAATACTATTATGCCAAACACCATCTCCCTAATCAGTGTAGTTCGCGATGAAGAGTCCTACATCCGTAGAATGATAGAGTCAGCTGTATCAGTAGTTAGCGAAATCGTCATAGTAGATCAGATGTCTGAAGATGAGACGGAATATGAAGCACGCAAGGCTTCAGTAGATTTTGACATCCCGATGATCTACGAGAAGGATGATAAGGTCGGTTATGCTGAACTATCCAGGCAGAAGGCTATCAATCTAGCCTCTAGTGAGTATGTATTACTACTGGATGGCGACGAGGTAATAGTAGACCCGCTGAGGCTACTAGAGTTAGACGGTAACGGTTATTACCTCAGCCGCAAAACTATCATTACGCTAGATGGTATTCCCTGCATTGAATATGTAGGATATGACCAACTACGATTTGCTAGAAGGACTAAATGTGGTCACCTAGACTCTATCCACAATACTATACGGGTGGCAGGTAGTCCTGAATTACTGAGAAGGGCTATCCTTGAAGAGAAGCGGGTAGAAGAAACACTGGAAGATATGCGGCGGTACGAAACTATTGAACATCACGACTTTCAGGTAGACTTCATCCATAGACTAGAGGGTTTCCTAAAGAATGGACCACCTGATAGACCTTGGATACCAAATTACTGGATGACTATGGCAGACTGGTGAGATAAACTAATGTTACATAACCTACAAATACTAGCCTTCGAGGTAGGCACCAATTGTGATATGTGCCACGAACATATAGCTTGTCCAGTCAACAGACATGACCGATTCCAAGGCAAACCTTACAAACTAACAGTAGAAAATATTGTTGAGACAGCCAATAAGGCAAAGGACCTTGGTTTCTCAGGTTATATTGCATATCACCGCTATAACTCCCCTACTATGTACTGGAGTAGGGTAAAACCCTGCATTGAAGCATTAGCAGATTTCAAACATCTCTTATGGGACTCTGGTAATATCCTAAAGGAAGAGATGCTACCATACTTCGACTGCATCCACATCTCTAATTACAGAGGGCACAACTTCTCTGAGTGGCAAGCTAAGTATCCAGAAATAGAATGGCATATTCGTCCTGTACAACTAGATGATAGATTAGCTAATAACAATTGGACCAACAGAATAGAAAGAGTAGTTTGTAATAGACCCAAACACATAGAATTACCTATAGACCATGCGGGAAATATTGCACTATGTTGTTATGATTGGAATGCGGATCATAAATTAGGTAACATCTTTGAAGATGACTTCACTGACATCATCCTGAATCAATACCAGGAAGTCTGTCAGCAACTTGCGGGTGGAGATAACCCACCAAGCATCTGTAAGAGATGTCCTTATCCGTATAAAAATACAAACCTATTTTAGAGGTAATGTTATATGGCTTCAACTAGACACATAATGCTGGTGTTAACCTTTGCGGCGGGTGTGTTAGTCCCAACAGCAGATGCATTAATCCCACCACAAGTACCAATCCAACAAATTCAAGAGGTAATTACTGATTCCCAGGATATAGCGGCAACTTTTACTACCGCATCCTGGTCAGACATAGTAAAAGAACAAGGTGTACGTAACGCTTCCTTCATAGCCCTCGTCGTTCTACTTTTTGGTATTACCACCTGGACCCTCCGCAGCTTCACTAAACAGATCACTACTGAGAGGAAACTATACCAGGATGAGTTACAGAAAGAACGGGAGTTTGATCAACGAGAAAGAGATAAAGATAGAGACTCTTTTGAGAGACGGCAAGATAAACTCATCAAGCTATTCAGTGAGAAGCTGGATAGGTTTATGAAAGAAATCACGGATCATATCACTTCAGAAACTAATAGGTGGAGATAACTATGGGCGGATTACGAGTACCACATAGTGGTAACCGTTTAGATGGAACCGGTAAGATTATGTCAGCTGCGGTAGCTACTAAGTTAGCCACCGAGATAGTTAATGAACATAAGGATGAGTTCTCTGCTAGTCGTGTACCTATTGCACGCTGGGAACTATTCTTCAAGAACTATGCCATGTCAGGTCTACTAGTTAAAAGCCTCAATGATGCTGGCATGCACTTCTCCACTGTATACAAATGGAAGAATGAGAAACCCTGGTTCCGTACTGTCATGGAGGAACTAGAAACTGTCATGGTGGAACGGGTCTACGATACTGCCAAGACGATAGCTATGGGTGGTACGGATACTAGATTTATTCAATGGTTCCTAGAGAAGATGAGACCCGACCAGTTCAACCCAAAGATCCAGATAGATAGTAAGATCACTCATTCCTATAGTGACCTAACCACGGAAGAGATTAAAGAACTACTACGACGTGGAGAAGATAATTAACCCTCAACAGCAGCTAGAACTACGATTAGAACTCTGCAGGAGAGATTTTGCTGAGTTCTATGCCTTTGTGTCTGGCTGGAAGGTACCATCTCACATCCAAATACTATCAGACAAACTCCAGAAGCTTGGAGAAGATGGCAGGTTAGTTGTAGCCATGCCAAGAAGGCATTCTAAATGCTTAGCCGATACTACCGCTGTATTGATGGATAATGGATCTAAGAAGCAGATCAAAGACATCAGAGTAGGGAATAAGGTCCAGTCTATCGATAGCGGGGATCATATAGTATCGGATACGGTAGTCAACAAGGTATCCACCGGTACTAAGCAGTGCTTACTTATCAAACTGAATAATGGTCAAGAGATCACAGCATCACTGGACCACCGTCTCCGATCATCTGTAGGTTGGGTAGAAGCTAGAAACCTAAGACCTGGGGATAAGTTAGCAGTAGCAATCAACCACCTAGATCAATCAGATAAGCATTTCTTCCTCGTGGACTTCTATACAACTTACTGTAGGACCCAGGATAGTTTTGAGAACATTCCTGTGGAAGTCTTCACCTCCTCAAACCGGGAGATTAGACTTTTCATTGGTTGGTTATTCTCGTCTAATGGTAGCTGTGGAAGATCACCAAACCTATACTCCTACACATCAGATTATAAGAGATGCTGCCTAGACTTACAATTATTACTCTACCGATTAGGAATTAGTTCCTCAGTCTGCCACAACCCATTAAGTGGTAACCATCAACTATTCATCTATACTCCACGAGATATCATCCAATTCAACGAACAGATATATGTGTTTGGTAAGCAGCCAGAATTTAAAAAGGTAGCCGTCAATATCCTGAATGACGGATACCAACCAACTGCAGCTACCACTGATATTACCTGGAGTAGCATCATAAACATCCAGGAGTGTGAAGCAGACACATATGATATTGAGACTGAAGTAACCCATAACTTCATTGCAGATGGGATAATCTCCCACAATTCTACTGCCATTGCCCACCTATATCCTATCTGGCTAATGGGCCGTGCATTAATGGAAGGCCATTCAGAGACCATCGGAGTCTTCACTTATGGGCAAGAGTTATCCAACGATAACAGCTACAAAGCCCGGCAGTTCTTCAACTCCAACTACTTCAAACTAGTCTTCCCAGCGGCTAAGATAGTTTCAGAGAATATCAAGAAATGGAGGTTGGAGTCAGACTACGATATTAGTTATACTGCTTCTTCTGTAGGTGGTGTAGGTACAGGTAGAGGATATTCCTGCCTACCAGCGGGTACCTTAGTATCCTGTGAAAATAATAGTAAAGACATTTCAGAAATCCGTAGTGGTGAGTGGGTCCTAGCATATAACCACACAAAGGGTACTGTAGAGGTTAAGCAGGTCCTACAAACCAAGATATCACTTACCGCTGAGTTGTACAAAATCACCACAACATTGGGTGGTATAGTTTCTGCGACTGAAGACCATAGGTTTTATACCAACTGTGGTTACATATGTGCAAATAACCTACTCGTTGGTGATGTAATCCTAGAGATAACCGCTGCCGGGATTAAAGAAGATACCATTTCCTCAATTGAAAGAATTAGCTGTGGCACGCAGCGAGTCTATGACATCCAAGTTGAAGGATGCCATAACTTCTTTGCAAACCAAATACTCGTACATAACTGCCTAATAATAGATGACCCCCACAAGGATTGGGAAGAAACCCGCAATCATGATCTAACCGACAAGGTTTATGAATGGTACCAATCAGTAGCTTATACCGGGATTGAAAAGGGTGGTAAGTTAATAGTCCTAGCTACCCGCTGGTGTGATCATGATCTCACCGCACATATTCTTGATACTGAGGATTGGGAATATCTAAACATGCCAGCCATTAACGAAGCTGGTGAAGCATTATGGCCAGAACAATTTGACCTTGATAGATTAGCAGATATACGAGAACATGCTGGCACTAAAGTCTGGCAGTGTCTATACCAGCAGAACCCACTACCGGATGAAGGTAAACTCTTCAAGAAGGAGTACATCCGCTATGGTAACCCAGACAGAAGGTATCTCAAGAAGATTATCTCCTGGGATACAGCATCCACAATGTCCAAGAGTTCAGATTATTCAGTTGGGGTAGAACTAGGATTAGATGAACAGCATAATATCTACATCATAGATGTCATCCGATTGAAGGTAGAGTTCACGGAACTAGTAAAGACTATCAACTCCTGGGGAACCGCTGATACTGTCTACATTGAGGAGAAGGCTTCTGGAATCCAAGTCATGCAGGTTTTACGGCAGGAGGATTCTAGAAGATCATTCATTGGTAAGAAACCTAAGCTTAGTAAAGAAGCTAGGGCAGACTTCATGTCTCCCCTATTTGAGGCTGGTAAGATATTCTTCACCAGACCATTCCCAGACCTAGAGAAAGAACTACTACAGTTCCCTGATGGGGCACATGATGATTGTATTGATGCTTTAAGTCAGGGAGTCTACTGCTTCCCCAAGGGTGATATCCATACTGCTGTGCCTCGTGACGAGATTATAAAGTCCAGCCCATACCGTAACATATTCTAAGATACCGTAGCAGTAAATACTACTGAGAGTATATAATCAACGGAAGTATAGTTTATGGCAGGAGATACTAATGGCATTAATTACGGATCCATACAAGAATTTGATCCCTAGACAATTCAACCCTAACTATAGAAATCTCAACACATATAAGGAGATGATCACGAAAGATAGCATGATTGTCTATGCATATGATTTCGTTAGAAGAGGGGTTACCTCTAGGGTTGGTGCATATGTCAATAAGAATGAAACTATTCAGACCTTCGTAAGAGATAATGTATACCCTGCCTTCAAGAAGGGATTGAAATCTATCTTATCTGCTATTTATTGGGGTGCAAGCGTTAGCGAATTGATGAAGAAACCAGTAGGTAGTAATGTAGTACTAGAGAAAGTTTACACAATCTGTCCTGACCTCTGGTGGGGTAGCGATACTTGGGAAGAGGATGAATACCACAATATCAAGAAGGTACGTCTAATTGACCAGCAGGTTGACATACTAGATGAAAACGGTATTCAGCAACTAGCCATCTATACTTACCGTCCTGAATACTCAGACCATTATGGTCTAGCCACAGCTACCCAAGCTTATCCATATTGGTATGTTAAATCCCGCCTACTCCCCATGTATTCCATCTACCTAGAGAAGCATGGTAGTCCATCTATGTCTATCAAGTCTGATGGTAATGATGATGAGAGATTACAGAAACAGTACCGCAACCTTGGCACTGATCTCCTGATGATCCTCAACCAAGAGGATGAGATTGATATCCTGGAGTCTGCCCATCAAGCTGGTCAGGAGTTCAAGGATGGGATTGACTTGATGGATAAATACATACTCCTAAGTTTCCTCATACCTAGACTTGCAGTAGATGAGGGTGTTTACTCAACCCGTGCCCAAAGTCAAACCCACCTAGATGTATACCTTAAGGCAGAGACAGACTTGGTACAAGAAATCACTGAGTGGGGCGTGGCTAATATCATCATCCCGATGATCCAACTCAACTTTGGACCACAGGAAGAGTACGGAACATTCTTAGTGAAGGATGCCGATCCTCTATCCGTAGAACAATGGTCCACCATCATCAAAGATGCTAAGGATGCTGGGGTCTTCGACAATACTAGTGAAACCCACCTAGCCTGGGCATCTGAATTACTAGGAGGGATTCCAATCCCTGAACCAGGTGCCACGACTGAATAACTAGCCATAAAGTGAGGACACACAACATGGAAGAAACTACTTGCCAACTAAACGTAAACATATCCACACAGTTCATACCTACCGCATTCTTTGCCAGGTATGTACAACATGCCCACCACCACCTTCATGGGTTGGAGGATGCTAACATTAAGTTTGACTTCCCCCACATTAATCTTGGGGCAGGAGTAATTAATCTTGCTAGGGTTCAACAGGTGGAACAATTCCTAGACAGTGCGAAGGCTGAGTGGTTCGTCAACATAGACTGTGATCAAACCTGGGAGAAAGATGGTATCTCTAAACTGATTGATACCGACGAGGACATTATCTCTGGTGTGGTCCATGCTAAGCAAGTTCCTCATACTCCCAATTTCTATTACTGGGATGAGAAGAACGGGAAGTTTATAGACTGGGACCAAGAAATCCCATCTAGTAACTTCGAGGTAGATGCAGTAGGGTTTGGCTTTGTAGGAATCAGAAGACCCGTCCTAGAGGCTTTGTACCACAAGTATGGTGCCACCCTCTTTGATAGGCAGCGGTTGAATAAGTGGAACAACATCTTCTTTGGTGAAGATGTGGCATTCTGTTACAAGGCAATTGAAAGTGGCTATAGGATTGTAGTAAACCCAAATATCAAAGTATACCACCTTGGATACCATGAAATTGGGAAAGAAGAATACTACAAAGAGATGTAGAAGGAAAAAAAGAAGCAAACGGGGTAGTTATATTCTACAGATTGTGTATAGAATAATAACTGGAGATCACAATGATTTATGAAACTCAAGTGTTTGAGGCGGGTGATTATAGTCGATATGGCTATTCAAACTATTCGGAAGCTGATATGACCACCATTGCTGACCGTACTAACATGTATGGTGTAAAGCCTCTTCAGTTCTTCAGCGAAGTTTATGATGAAGATGATATTGGTGTTCCTATTACCGCTGAACATGCTGACACGGAGAACATCATAAATCTTGGATATGCTGATAGGTTCTACCCGAAAGGGGGACAACTTTGGGCTACCCTTAATATCCCCGACGGAATTAATGAGAACCTGAATAAATTGGTAAAGGGAGTATCCGTTGAGATAAACCCTCATAGTAAAGTAATCAACAAGGTTACACTAACCCGGAAACCCCTTATCGCAACGGCTAAGTTCTCCGATAGTGCGGTAAGTGGTATCAAGAAAGATGAGAACATTGAAATGTTCTCACTAGATATCTCTCAGGAGGTAAATATGGCTGATCATATTTCCAAAGAAGCTATCGAAGAGACTCAAGAAGAAGTAGTAGAGATTGAAGCCACTACTGAAGCCGTTGCGGTTGAAGAGGAAGTCATTGAACAGGTAGAGACTGAAGAAGTCGAAGCTGTAGAAGCAATGTCTGAAACGGAAGCCCTCAAGGCTAAACTTGAGGCTATTGAGAAAGAGATGGAATCACTTCGTGAAGAGAAGATTACTGCTGAAGCTGAAAGCTATAGCAAGTCTGCTGTATCACAAGGTGTCCCCCCGGTCATTGCTAAGCTGCTAAGCCCATACATTGTGCGTGGTAAGGTTGAAGCCTTCTCAGAGACACATGGTGAGTTTGGTGGAGTTGCTAAGGAAATCTTAGATTTCTTCTGTAAGGATGACGCTTTTCGTGCAAAACTACCAACGAATGAAGCTGATGAGTACATTCGTGGTGAGGGTATTGAGGGATATTCTGAGGATGCTATCTTGGCCAGAGTTCGCAAAGATTGTGAACGTAACGGGATCAAGGTTGGATCTAGAGAATATAACAAGCGACTGGCGGTAGAAGCTGCCAGAGGAGTATAACATGGCATTAGGATATTCTGACAAAGTTGTTAAGAGAATGTACGTTGCCACCACTGTTTCCCAGTATGACGTGGTAAAGCTTCATACGACCGCTGGTCAAGTTGCCTTGGCTGGTGCCAGTGCAAAACCATTGGGTGTTGCGATGGAAGATGGCGACGTTGGTGATTACATTGATGTAGTGACTGAAGGTGAGTACTTTGCGGTAGCTAGTGCAGCTATTGCTGTTGGTGCTAACGTCTCTTGTGCAGCTTCTGGTGAGATTAGGACCGCTATTTCCTTGGATACTGATATCCTAGGACAACTGGGGCCGATGCAGGCTGCTGCTGTAACTAATGACCTTGTTGCTGTTTACATCAACAAGAATGTTACGCAGATTGCGTAAACTAGGAGATATAACATGGGAGATCTTTCTAACTTCTATTCCCCGAAACTTCTCGGAGAATTGGCTGTAGGTTATGGTGGTCAGAAGTTCGTGGGTGCACGGGCTTTGCCTATCGTTATCACCCCGGAACAGACTGGTCAGTTCCAGACCTTCGATAAGGATAATATGGCACTTGATGTTGATAGTGCTAGGGTTTCTCCTAAATCGGATGTTGACTATGTAGACCAGGCTGTATCCAAGACCGATTATGCGGTCAAGGGTTACAGCTACAAGTACTTTGTGCCTAATGCTAAGGACGAAGATATTGCTGGGCAGTACCTAGCTGCTGGTGTCCACACCATTCTTGGCAAACTACTTCGTATCCGGGAGAGTGTTGTCCTGGCCAAGATCGCCGCTTGTGGTAATAGCACGAGTATTACGACCAAGTGGGATGCTGCTTCTACCGACCTGGGAACTGTTGTTACTGGTGTTGAAGAGATGCAGGCTGATCTGGTTAGTAATACCGGGATGCGTGGTAATGTGCTACTTATGAACCAGGCTGTATGGGCTGTTGTAGCCAACCACCTTGTTGGTGCTTATGGGCTACAGCCGACGGCACCTAGAACTCAGGTTCTTGCTGATATTCTTGGTGTATCTGAAGTTCTAGTATCCAGTTCTACTTGGGTAACTGAGAAGAATGCTGGTTCATGGGATACCCCGACGAAGGCATGGGATAATGCTGGTACTGGTGATGTTGCACTACTGAATAATGGTGTACCTAACATGAATGACTTCGATGGTGATATTGATTCCACCGAATTCACTCCTGCTTACGGTAAGATTGTGCAGTGGGTCAACGGCAGTACGATGAATGGTATTGAGTGGCGTTCGGTTGAGAACCCCTACAAGGGATCTCACGGTGGTGTAGACCTTCAGGGTATCGTCTACTTTGATGCTGTAGAAACCTTGAATGCTGCTTGCACGATCGGTGACGTAATCACCTAAGACTGGAGGTGTGCCTCATGGCTACAACCAATAAATCAGCTAAGGTGAATGATGAGGGGGAGGTACAGGCCTCCCCCAAGCCGCAGATCACAATGGTAACCTTGTCTGTTAATAGTTACAACTTCAATAAGCTAAAGCAGGGTACTCAGATTGACGCCATGTTAGATGCTTCAGTAGAAGCTTTTATTGGTCTCGGTCTACTTGTCCCGCTGACTACTTATGAGGTTGATGCGGATAGTGTAGATACTTCTAAACTTACGTTAGACTATCAGACACGATGCCAGGGTTGTGGAGGATAAGATGGCCACCGTATCGCAGGATGATATCAACGATATCGTGAGTGATATAGAATTTGAGGTAGCAGATATTGATCAAATAGTTCCAACGGGTAGAACTTTGGAACAAATGGTTGCTGTCATTGCACCCAAACAGCTAGACTATATCAACTCTCGATTGTTTGCGTTGTATTCTCCTCAAGATTCCCCACTGGATAGTCAGGTATTGACCATCCTCAAGATGCTGACATTAGCGGAGATACTATACTTCGGCTACCGTACATCAGTAATCGATGAGAAGGAATGGCCTGATCAGTGGAGGAATACTGCGGTAGAGTGGCTTGATGAGATTGCTAAGGGGAGAATGGGTCTAGAAAGTCCAACTCGCCAAAGCAACTATACACCTAAGTTCGACGGTGAACCTAGGTACTTCACAATGCGGTCTTCAGATGACTTTACCCGTAGCGGGATAACTGACCTAAACAACCTCTTCGGTGGTTGTGGAGACAGTAACTAATGGTTGGAACTTACATTAGGGATACATTCGACGAGATCCAGCAATTACTGATAGATTTTAATGCCGCACTATCGGCACAAGGACTTGATGAATTGACGGATATCAATGATATGTTTCTGAAACAAGGAATCCATAAAAGACCATATATGTTAGTAGGGTTAACCCAACGTAAAGAATCCATGGTGAGATGCCAGGACCAAACCTATGATGTAGAGGAGAATGTTCCACTAGATTGTGAGGTTTATGTTCGAGGTAATCAACGGGATGCTATCCTATATGAAGGAGTTGTTAAATCCTTCATAAAAGGTAAAGAGGATTATCTGAGGGAAAAGATAACAGATGCTTACCTAGTCACTGTACACCCTGCATGGTCAGAGGTTATGATTGACACAGAGAAGCACAATGCTGACGGATGGAAGGTAATCGTGAGGTTCGTCTTCAAGTATAGCTGGTCATAGACCAGGGAGAAAGAAATTGAGTATCCAATTCATTCAAACCGGTGGTAGGTTAGTATTCAAGGACTCAGCAGGTGGTTCGACACTATTCGACGGCCTTTGCGGTTCCCAAACCTCCTACCGTGCCAATACAAGTATGCAGACTGCACAGTGCCAAGAGAGTGCCGAGGAAGAGAAGTTTACTTCTTTGGTAACTCACGAGGTTAGCGGTACTTATAACTATCAGACAGATGACACCACAAGTGTATTTGCTGTTGGTTCTAGTTCCGCCTACGCTATCTACCTATCACAGAATGGCACCACACTATTTGCTGGTAGCGTGCTAGTGACTAACGTGGAAGACTCGCAGGGTGGTCGTGGTACCCCGGAAACGGTAAGTATTACTGCCACAAACAATGGATCTCCCACTACTGGGTTCGGTGTGTAACCTAATACCTGAAAAGGGTTAATGAAAATAGTGTAGGTGTTCCATAAACTACTGTGGAAAGGTTACCTGAAAGGGTGACATTGTGTCCTCAAGGCAGGGATCAGCTTCGGCTGGTCCTTGTCTTTTTGTTGGTTATCACTATTACCTAAATTAACCAACGGCTGCAGGTATCAATAGGTTATAATAGAGGGATAGTGCGGAGGTAACGAATGGAAGAAGTTAAGTTACAGTATAACCTGCCAGATGAAACATTGCCAGCCTATGAAATCCCAGCAGTGGAGAGAAACTTACCAGGAAACATTAGGACCTGGATTCATGCACTAACCTTTCGTGATGCTGCCGTAGTCCGTAGGCTAGCACTACATTATACAGGGGAGAAGCAGGGGTCTACTGATTACTCAAACTTACAGCCAGAAGAGGATATCCTAAAGATATGCCAGGTGTTGATAGCCTGCCGCACTACTAATCAGGGTGCAGAACAGACCTTCACAGCATCGCTAGGTCGAGAGGTGGCAGCTATTGATACCCTGAAGAAGTACCTCCCCTCTCAAGTAGTTGAGACTATTGTAAGGGAAAGTGATTACCTTTCACTTTCTGGTTATATACCGACCGAATCAGTAGAGAAGCAGCAAGAGAAGGAAGTAGCACAGGAGATACTACTTGAGATGCTGGGTGACCCGCAAGTATTAGCCAGTCTTAACCACCTAGCAATTAAACTGTTCGCTAAGGAATTGCCAGAACTAGATGATAAGAATATTGGGGAATACCTAAACCTCCTACATCGTGAAAGAGAAATGCAGCACGCTATCGTTGAGGCACTTTACAAGTATATGGAAGCAATGAGTGCAGGCACAGCTGGGATATAAATGGAACTCAATGAATTCCTAATCAAACTACCTAAAGTCTTAGATGTTGACCTCTCAGATGTTGCCGCTATTATTGAACAGGATATCATCGACCATATCAACCGTGGAGTATCAATTGATGGTAAACCATACCCACCACTAAAGACTAGGTCAGGCACTGCACTAAAAGGCACCAGTGTAGTGAATAATATCAAGGTAGAAGTAGTAAGTGGTGGGTTATCTATTAACCTGAGTGAAGATTATGCTTCCTTCCTACAGGAAAAGTATAACTTCCTGGGTCTTTCAGATGAGGCATTACGTAAGATTGACGAGTACATCCAAGGTAGGATTGATAGACTACTAGGAGATTAGCATGCCAGACATTAGAGTAAAGATTAACCTTGACGACATTGGGGGTATTGCTGCCTTGCAGGATGGTGTTAGGGATTTCCACAACCTAAATGATGAGGTTAAGAATATCAGCCGAAACTCTGATGCAGCAGCTGATAACATTGAGGACCTAGCCGATGGGGTGGATGGGTTAAATAGTACAGCCCGTAAGCTTAAGGCATTAGCTATATCCGATACCTTCAACAATATGGCTGAGGGTGCCGGTGATGTTGTACGTGTTGTAGCAGAGGCCGCCAAAGAAGTCATGAATATGACCAAGGAGTTATCCAAAGGTCAGCGTGAATTCAGGCAGTGGTCCCAAGCACTACAGATTACCGCTAAAGACTTCGAGGCAGCCAGCAGGGTATTCCAATCAGCCGGTATCGAAGGCTTTGAAGAGGTGGGAGACCTTATCAATGAGATAGGGGTTAAGATGCGGGATTCCCTAGGGTCCCAAGACTTGGAAGCAGTATTCCTAAGGTTAGGGATTACTATCAAGGATTCATCGGGTGAACTCAGGAATGCTAACGATGTATTCATTGAGGCCGCCGATGCTATGTCCAAGATGACTAATGCCACCGAAGCATTAGCTATCGCTGATGAATTAGGGTCCGACCCACTAAAGCGGCTAATGACTAATGTGCGGGCTAGCGGTAAGACTTACTCCGACCTTGTTAATGAACAGAAGCAGCACATTATTGTAACAGATGAACAGCGTAAAGCAGTCGCTGGTTTACAGGTGGGTTACAATAACTTACAGAATGCAACGGAGTCATTGAAGCTTAAAGTTGTAGCCGGTGGTGCCGACGAACTAAACGGTATGCTTGATAGTATGGCTGGGTGGTTGGAAAGAGTAGCTGAGGGTGGGGGTTTAGCAGCTGCAGGACTTGCTGGGTTACTAGCAGTAGGTGGTAGTATTCCAGAACTAGTGCAGGGTTTAGCACAGGTAGGGGCTGGTATCCTTGCATTAAAGGCAGCACGGACCAACGCTGAGGTAATGAAGGCTGCACAGGGTTTGACTAGCGGGTTAGCGACAACCGCTACACCTGCAACCCTCGCACTTGCTGGGGCTGGGGTTGGTACAAGCATACAAACAAAGGATACGCTTACCGACTTAGTAGAGTCGGCCGTTGGTCCTAATGCCGCTTTAATCAGGAGTAGTCTTGATCTGAAAACCAAGGCAACAATAGCAAAAGTAATTTCAAATCA
>Ga0100403_1001960_pt1 | contig 17335 bp, 7 predicted proteins | sample CryGeymet201501t_FD_83663 | JGI IMG/M metagenome (GOLD analysis project Ga0100403, IMG submission 83663) | Groundwater microbial communities from Crystal Geyser aquifers in Utah, USA - Crystal Geyser metaG 2015-01t | ecosystem: Environmental > Aquatic > Deep subsurface > Groundwater | place: USA...
AAAGACTAGTTGAGGGTTCGGCCGATCGTGCTCTCAAAATCTTTAAAGATTTTGGACTAATTTATGATGAAGGTCCTGATGTTGGTGGTGATTACGGTCCATATATTCAGACTCAACGTCTCGATATTTATCAAAAATATATCAAAGAATTATTAGATAAGGGTCTGGCCTACTATTGTTTCTGTACCGAAGAGCGTTTAGACGAAATGCGCCAAGTTCAAAAAGCCGCCCACAAGGTTCCCAAATATGATCGTCACTGCTTAAAACTGACCCCGGCTGAAATTGAAAAAAATTTAAAAAAAGGTTTGCCTTATGTCATTCGGATGAAAATTCCTGATAACGAAACAATCGTTTTTAATGATCTAATCCGAGGCCAAATTAAATTTAATACCAATGATATTGACGATCAAGTTCTCATAAAAAGTAACGGTATACCCACCTACCACTTTGCAGTTGTCGTCGACGATCATCTGATGCAAATAAGCCACATTATTCGCGCCGAGGAATGGATTTCTTCAACCCCTAAACATATTATTCTTTATCGATATTTCGGTTGGAATGTTCCAGAAATTGCCCATCTTACAGTTCTTTTAGACCCAACCCATTCTGGAAAAATGAGTAAAAGGCATGGTTCTGTCTTTGCCCAACAGTTTCTTGATGATGGTTATCTTCCTGAAGCTCTTCTAAACTTTCTAATGCTTCTTGGGTGGAATCCTGGTACTGACCAAGAATTGTTTACTTTAGAAGAATTTATCAAAGAATTCAGTGTTGAACATCTTCACAAAAAAGCTGCCATCTTTGATCGAAAAAAATTAGATTATTTTAATGGTCTTTATATCCGTCAAAAATCAGACTCAGAACTTTTTCCCTATTTCAAAAAGTTTTTACAACTAGCAAGCCCTGAACAAGTCGAAGGGTTAATCCCAGTTTTAAAAGAGCGTTTAGTCAAATTCAGCGATTTGTCCGAAGCGGTAAAATTTTTGTTTGAAGATGTTGAATATGACAAAGAGTTGTTATTAAAAAAGGGCACTTCACCAGAACTTGCCACCGAAATGCTTCAAAAATCAAAGGAGCTTTTTTCCGATTTTACCGATCTTCAAAACCGAATTATGGATTTGATTCAAAAGAATAATTGGAATACTGGTGAATATTTTATGGTTTTTCGAGTTGCTATTTGCGGCTCCGCTTTTACCCCTCCCGTCGTCGATTGTTTACCCGCCCTGGGTCAAGAGGGGACTATCAGAAAAATCGATATCGCCCTCAAAAAATTAGCGTAATTTCTGTTACACTAATTTAGTGATTTTTCTAATATTAGTTATCTCACTATTTTTTGCACCTACAGTTCAAGCCCTAGATCCCATTATCAAGATTACAAATTTTTCCTCTAATTCCTCTCCCGAATGGGTCGAATTAAACAACACCACTGAAAATATTGTTAGTCTTGATGCTTGGCTTCTAAAAGACGGAAATAATATTTCGGGTGACGATCTAATTCTTACTGGTTGTCTATCTCCCTTTGCCTATCTCACCTTTTTTCACGATAGTGGTTGGCTCAATGACAGCGGTGACACTGTTAGCCTTTATGATAATTTAAACAATCTAATTGATAGTCTTACCTATACTCAGGGAAAAATAGATTCTTCTCCCCGTTCAAACAATACCTGTATCCCAACTTTAACCCCCACTCTTGCCCCTACTCCAACTCCAGAAATTTTTCCAACACCAACCTCCTCTCCCAATCCGCTAATTATTACAGAGATTATGGCCAATCCCGAGACCAATCAGGACGAGTGGATTGAAATTTATAACCCTAGCGATTCTCCCTTCCCCTTAAAAAATCTTTGTTTCTTCGATGCTTCAAATCATTCTCGCTGTTTTCTCGATTCTGATACCATAAATTCGAAATCCTATTTTATTCGCCAGTTTTCATCTGGTTTTTTAAACAATGATGGTGACACTGTCTCTTTTATCGACACCTCAATAATTTATCCCAAGTCTCCAAAAAATTTTACCTATTCGCGCCAAGAAAATAATAGTTGGTGTTTTGCCAATCCTAGTCAAAATTCTGTCAACACGGAGTGTGTTTCCAATACCTCTTCGGATAATTTTTCCCCAGCTCCACCACTAATTCTCCAGTTTTCTCCAGACTATGTTCATGCCGGTGAAGATTTCAATTTGGTATTTAATCTAAATTCACCTGATTCATATTCTCTCCGTCTAATTTTCCCCTTTGGCAGTCAGTATTTTCCCTTTGGTAATTACAAAGATGGTTATTCATGGCTAAACATGCCCCTAACTTCTTCCAAAAAACTACCTCCCGGCACCTATCCCATGTCTTTCCATTTAAAAAAACTTGGTAGTAGCCATCTCTATGATTATCAATTTGGCAACTTGGTTGTCAAAGAAGCTTTGCCAAAAGGCAAGGTACTAGGAAGCACAGTCGCATACAAACCTCTTCCTACTCCAACACTATTTGTTTGCCCGTCTCAAAATATATCTCCAACCGTTACTCTTCCTGATTTAAATTTTTTCTCCTGGCCATTTCTCTTTGCCGGTAGTATCCTTTTTTTATCACCACTACTATTTCCAAAACTCTATACCGCTTAATTCCTGCCATTATTTGGATGGCTATTATTTACTATTTTTCAACTCGTCAAACTGCCGACATTATTCCCGAAACTGTCCCCCATTTTCTTTTTTTTAAAAGTCTCCATTTGGCTGAATATGCTGTTCTGGCCATCCTGATTTTTTTTGCTCTCTTAAAAACAAAATCCACCATTATTTTTTCTTATCTTTATGCCCTAAGCGATGAAATTCATCAGACACTAGTTCCAGGTCGCAGTGGACGATTTAAAGATACTTTCATTGATCTTATAGGTATCTTAATTGGCATTATAATAATAAAAAATCTTGTAAAAATAGGCAAATTTAAGCATTACTTCGTATAATTTATCACCCATTGACTTCAGCTTATTTTCATATTATGATCCACTTAGTGAATAATAAAAATACTCTTTATTCGCTGATTGCCCCCATTAGCCGAAAGTTCTTACGTAAAAAAAACTATCAAAAATTTTGTGCAATCCTGTGCAATATTTCCTTAATCCTAAATAGTTTTTTACCATATTTTGCTGCCCTTCCAGTCTATGCCGCCGACCCTTCTTCCCCGGCCTCCCAAATTGAATATAGCTCTGCCTCACACAAATTAATTATCACCGCAAATACCTCAGAAAAAGTCGCTTATCAGTTATTTTATAAAAGCGGTGACAAGGTTGATTCAGTTGTTGGTAATGATTTAGTTGCTGCCAATGAAAGTGATTCTTTCTACATGGGAACTAAATCTGGTAACGATTATTTACCTCAAAGTTTTGACTCTGGTCTTCTAAAAACAAGCTTAAATTCCCAATATTATTTTTCCTATTTTACTTTTGATGGTGGTCAACTAGATGTTGTTAAAGAAGGAGATTCTCTTCAATTCGACCTCACCGATGATGAAGAAAAATTCTTAACGACAGGTATCACTAGTTCTCTGGAGGAAACAATTCCCTCAGTTGTCACTCCCACTATCACATCCCAAATTGACATGATTTGTTTAGCCGACGGTCAGGTTATTAGAGATAGTGATGATAGTGATTGGAACCGTGATGATACCAACAATATTTCTGAAACAAAAGGAAAAGTTCAATTGGGTGTTAAATATAATTTTCCACAAGAAGAAAAAGTTTCTGTCACCTTTAGATGTTTACCAAAAGATGAGAATCTTCGTACCACTTTAAAAATCCAGCAAGTTAAAACTTCTGATTTAAATCTTCCAGACACTGATGGTGGTGTGGGTGAATATGCCTATGACATTACCACTGGCATGGCCGATGGAGATTTCCAATATGATATTACCTTGCCCAAGTCAGCCGAATCTACCGCTGAAATTTCCTATATTAAAAAATCTCTTGATGACGTTAAAATAAATGGAATAAATATTTCTGAGATTAAGCAAATTGAGGATGGTCAAATCGAACAAGAAATTGAAACAGTGAAGGCCACTGGAGTTGATCATTTTTCAATTTATATTACAACTATCCCCAATACTTACGTAGATAATAATGGTGTAGTTAACCCTGGTAATGCTTATACATCTAATAATCAATACGCCACCTTTGATAACGGTGGGGATAATGTCGAATATAGACTAAACAACATTACTCAAATTGGTTCCGGTGACACAGTAAACGGAATTAAGGTAATTATCGAAGGTAAACAAGGTAGTGGTTCTCCTATGTCGTATTTTCAGGTTTCTCTTTATAACAAATCTAGTAATTCATATACCACAAGCGCAGTTTCATCTCTCTTCCCCCCCAGTCCTTCAGAAGGCAATATAATCCTTGGTGGTGACACAAATCTCTGGGGCAAAAGCTGGGTCAGAAGTGATTTTGATGGTAACAACTTTCGAATTAAAATTAGCCGCAACAACTCCGGTAACTCGACGTTGGATATTGATCAGGTTAAAGTTGAAGTTTATTACACCCCACCCGTCATCTGGCCAACAAATTGGACACCGAGCTCAGGGTGCAATACTGACCCAAGCGGTGACGAAAATCCTTCCCAGCTTGATATAGCAGGCGATGCAACATACCCCGCAACTTACTATTCCACAGACAGTAACTATCTATATTTACGTGAAAGACTTGCTGGCAATCCAAGCGGATCAGGCATATTCGATAATAATAGTTGGGTAGTACTAGATGAGCAGACTGGAGACAACTACTACGATTATCTTTTTGTGTTAGATGGATTAAACGAAAGAGTTCAACTTCGTGCTAACACTTCTCAAGACGCTGAAATCAATTGGGATCCCGTTTTTAATGATCCTGCTGACACTACAATGTTATGGTATGGGTTAAGCTCAACCTATGCCCGTGTTGATGCTGCTGATCCAGGTCACTATTTTGTCTCTTGGGCAGTCCCCAAAAAAGTTGACGGTTTCACCCTTAGCGCAACCCCTTCTCTTTACTTCGCAACTTCTGCTAACAATAATAACTTCAACAAGGACCATCTCGATTGCTACGAGCCAGCTCCAAGCGAAGAAATTATTGTTGTTCACCATTCCGACCTTGCTACCAATTTTGCTGATGTTCTAGGTGATCCTTCAAAATGGTTTTTTTACAATGATGAAACAGACGTCATTGATAATACTCTAGGATCTTTTGTGAATGGCCCTGCCACTCCTCCTCGTGGAGACGGTAGTATTCAAATCAATGTCAGTGGCACGCAACGACGTAATATAGCTACTTATCAGTTTAGTGGTACCTCTCTTTCCGATATTAAGATCCTTGCCTTTAGTACATACAACCCCTCAGCTGGTAATGCTGGGGCATCTAACAGAACAGGTTATCTTAATTTTAATGTTGACTTTGATGGTTCTGACACCTGGCAAAGACGGCTAATCTTTACTCCTCCAGCTGGAAGTGTTCAACAAGACACTTGGCAAGAATGGGATGCTCTTCAAAACGGCAACGCTCTTTGGCATTATTCAGGATCTACCTGGCCAGTTACTGGTGAATCTGGTACGACAAGTAAAACCTGGAATCAAATCTTGTCGGATTATCCAAACGCTCGAGTAAGGGTAACTGATTCATGGATGGGTGTTAGAGTTGGTTCTCCCTATGCTGATGGTTATACCGAAAATATTGATCTCTTTAAATTCGGAACTTCTCAGGTAACAAAAATTTGGGATTTTGAACCTGGACAAATCATTTCCCATACCTGTGGTGATGCTTCTGTAAACCAAGACAGTGAACAATGTGACGATGGAAATCAAAATGATAACGACTATTGCAATAATCGTTGCCAATTTAATAATAATGTCTGTCTTCCTGACACCAACATGATTGTTAATGGTGGCTTTGAAACACCCCTTGTCAGTGCCTCTCAAGCTTGGGATATTTTCCCTGCTGGCACACCAGGTCTAGGCTGGAAAGTTGAATGGTCCTCCAGTCAAACCAGTTATCAGGGTGTAACTCGTCCCGACATCGCCAACCTTGAACTTCATCACGGAGTTAATGGTTGGGCTCCTCAAGAAGTATCTCAATATGCTGAACTAGACACTGATTGGAATGATCACACCGGCACCCTAAACAACGAACCAGCTTCAGTTAAAATATATCAAGATATCCCCACTATTCCAGGAAATAAATACAGTGTTGATTTCTGGTTTTCTCCCAGACCAAACACCTCCTCCACCAACAACCGACTTCAATATGGCTGGGACAGTAATAGCGAGGGTACCGCCACTGGAACAGGTTCTAGTAATACGAGTTGGACTGAATACGATTACACCTTTACCGCCGTAAACCCAGTTACCAGAATCTATTTCACCGATGTTGGTACTGCCGATTCTATGGGTACATTCATCGACAATGTTACTGTCAAATGCCTTGGTGTCGCTATCACTTGTGGTGATGGAATTCTCAATGGAGACGAAGAATGTGATGGAACCAGTGGTGTTTCTGCCGATAATTTTTGCACTTCTCAATGTAAGCTAGTCCCGATCTATAATGGCCCTGCCCTTTGTCCTCGTGAAAAACCTATTAAAAAACTTATTGGCACCTATCTAATCGGAGCAAAAGAAGCTGTCGGTCAAACCATTCCCGGCCTGACGATTGCTGGTGACTATTTGTTTGAGGTTTCAGGAACTTACCGGCCAACGTCCCCCGCCGGTTGGTATGCTGACGCTGGTTATACTACCAGCAACAATTGGAGTTCTCTGGCATCTCAATATGGAATCGGTGGCTCTGGAAATGATTACGGTGCCCACGCCCTCTTGGCTGATCTTGGTTCTGGAGTTGGGATTGTGAATTGGGGAAACATGGATCCAAGTCACATTTATAGTATTTCCTATAGTCCCACAATTTCTAATCCTCAGTTCTTAATTGGTGATCGCTATGGTGATTGGTTCAACACCCCATATCAAAATCAAACTGGTATGTCAGATAACGAAGGTAAATTAACCCTCAATGTTTATGAATGTAAACCATCTCCAGTCAACATCGTTGCCACCAAAATAGTCTGTAATTCGGAGGCTGATTTACCAAATTGGTCAGGTGCCGCCAACATCACCGCCAATACTGCAAACAATTTTCTAAATACACATCCCAACTGCCACGTCGAACCAGACTGGAACTTTCAATGGGGTTTCGCTGACAAGTCAGGAAGCCAGGGCGTCGATAAACTAACTGGTACCATCCTTGGTGAAGCTGACGGCACTCCTTCCACTCCCTTATGTTCCGCTCCTTGGTGTGGACCAAACACTTTCACTGGAACTGATTACAATCAATGGAAAACTTTTGGTACCACCGACAATAACGGTCTTGCCACTGCTGTCATAAATGACCTTGAATCTGCGCCAGGAATTTGGGTTAGGGAAGTTCTAAAAGACACCTATTTTCCTTTTTCTTATCCACCTCAAGCCAGTCCAGGAAGCAATGTTAGTGCTGAAATATATTGTCACACCGATGTTCAAAACTATGACAACTTTGACCAAATCTTAAATCCTCAACCCGGCCAAACTTATTACTGTGTTGCCTTTAATGCCCCAAAGTACGGCACAATTTCAGGTATAAAATTTGAAGATGTGAATGGAAATCATGTTCAAGATAAGGGGGAAGAGGGTTTACCAAATTGGACAATTTATATTGATAGCAACAAAAACAATCAACAAGATCCCGGTGAGCCAACTCAGATAACCGATGCTTTGGGAAATTTTGAATTTACCAATTTAGTTCCAGGTAACTATTGGGTAAAAGAGGTTCTCCAGCCTGGTTGGATTCAAACTCGTCCCACCGGGGCTTATCAGGAAGTTGACCTCGAAGCCGCCGAAAATGAGTACATCTACTTTGGCAATCAAAGAAATCCAGTCAAATTACAGGCCCAAAAAGTTGTTTGTGACGCTGAAGTATATTTACCCAACAACACTCAAGGAGTAATTGGTCCAAATACTGCTCAAGATTGGGTTAATCAAAGTAACGGTCACTGCCAATTAGAGTCGCAATGGCAATTTCAATACGCTCCAGCCGGGGCTGGAAGTTTTGGTGATTTTCAAATTAATACAAATATATTAAGTGCTCCTTGGAATACATTTACTGCCAATAACACCGTTGAAATCAATGACATTTCCAACTATGGCAACCGAATTGAAGTTAGAGAATTAGTTCCAACGAATTCTGGTTCCTTTGTTGCTTTCAGTAATAGCAACAATGTTAGTGCTGAATTTTACTGTACCGGTGATACTGCCAACTATGACAACTGGGAATGGATCAACAATCCTCAATACGGCACCACTTATTATTGTGTAGCTTTTAACGCTCGGCCCTATGGTTCAATTCAAGGTCGAAAATATAATGATGTCAATGCCAATGGTGATTTCGATAGCGATGAAAAAATAGATGTCAATCGACTTGACGGTTGGACAATAGATCTTTACGACAATAGTTGGAATTTAGTCGACTCCATGATTACTGGTGACGACACCACTTCTGCTGGCAGTGTTGCCAAAGGCCAATATCGTTTTGTTAATGTTGTCCCCGGTCAATACTACGTCTGCGAAGAAAACCAAACTGGTTGGTCTCAAACTGAGCCCACAGCCAGCACCGGCGTTCTTCATAACGAAGGCTACTGTCATCCAATTACAGTCGGTCTAAATCAGGCAGTAGATACTGTTCAATTTGGTAATGCTCAACTAAGCGATATCCATGGCTATAAGTTTAGTGATTTGAACGGCAATGGCATTAGAGATTGTGTTGACGATGGAAATATAATTGATGGACTAGAATTTTCTGTAAGTTGTCAATTGGAACCCTTGCTTTCTGGATGGACTATATTTATTGACACCAATAATAACGGAATTTTGGACAACCAAGAACAATCCATGGTGACCGACGACACTAATGAACACTATGGTTGGTATTGGTTTAAAGACTTATTACCGGGTCAATACAGTATTTGTGAAGTTTCTCAGCCAGGTTGGAATCAGACATATCCATCACCTGCTTGTCACACAGTTACTCTTCCAGACCAGAATATTGGGAGGTTAGCTGTCTCAGAAAATGCGGTTGTTGGTCCAGAATATATTTTCGGCAATCAACAGCTTTCCATCATCAATGCCACCAAATTTAACGACCTCAATGGTAATGGCTCCTTTGATGTTGGGGAACAGGTTTTAGGTGATTGGACCATCAATTTATCAGATATTGGTTCCTCGATAACTGATTCTAACGGTCAAGCTATTTTCAAAGATTTATCTCCGGCGACCTATTATCTTAGTGAGGATCAGCAATACGGCTGGACCCAAACTGGTATCTATTGTGAGGATGAATCTGGCGGAGTTAAAATTACAGCTCCCGGATATGCCTATGGTCACCATGGAGCTTGCGAAGGTTGGAACACTTGTGGCGATGCCGCCACCTGTGCCCAGAAAGCTTGCGAAGCCAATGGTTATCAAAATCTTATTTCTTATGGTGATCAAAAACCCTGTACTCAATTTACAAACTGTAGTTTATTTTATGACATAAATACTAGCCTGAGCTATCAAGCCAATTGGGGAAATTGGTGCTCAGTTATGGGTGTCACTGATATTGTCTGTAGTAATGGCATAGGTTTCACTGGGATAGCTTCACCCGACATAATAACCACCGGAGAACACGAAGTTACTGTTAAATCCGGTGAAACAAAAAGATGTTACATCGGCAATCAACGTCTCGAACCAAAAGCTACTATTGCCAAATCCAACAATACTAGTGGGAACGATCTTCCCCCTGGTGCTTCAGTCCAATATAAAATTACCCTAAACTTCCAAGACAATGATGTTCAAAACCTAAAAGTCGCCGACCTTCTAAGTAATGGCTTCAAATATCAAGTCGGTTCCTATCAAGTTTTTCAAAATGGATCTAATGTCACTTCCCAGGTAACTGAACCCCAGTATCATTCACCTGGTGTTTGGGATCTAAGCTCTCTTGGTAATCTTACTCCAGAAGATACTGTTGAGCTTGTCTATACCGCCGATATCTCCACCGATCAACAACCTGGTACCTACAAAGATTTGGCTTATGCTTATGGTCAAAATACCTACGATTCCAATTCGGTCATAGCTACTGCTGAGCCTGAGGGTTACGTCGATGACAATTTCGTCGGTACCGAAGTTCCAGTCGTAAAAAGCACTCAAAGTGGAGTTTCTGCTGGTGTTGAAAAAGAAGAGATTTCATCAGGTGAAGTTCTTGGTGCTTCAACCGAACTACCTTCTACTGGTTCTCCCACCGTCTGGTTACTTGTTAGTATAATTATGTCTTTGCTCGGCCTTACCCTTATTAAAAGATCTAAAAAATTATTGACTGTCATCTTTATTTTTGCCCTATTTTTCTCTCCCCAAAACGCTCAAGCAATTAGTAATCTTTCCCTTCGAGTTGAACAGCCAAAAACTCCAATTAATACCAGTAATATTGATCTGAATTTTGTCGCTCTTGATATTTTAGGACAAGAAATTACCGTCAAATGCTTAAAAAAAGGTCCTTCGGATGCCACCTTCTCTCAATTTGGTGTTGATCAAGTCCTAAGCGCTGGCGGCAACGCCAATCATTGTTCTCTTTCATCAGTTCTAACCGATGAGGGTTCCTATCAGTTTCAAGTCGTGGCCACTACTGCCACCCCAGAGACAAAAACGGTTACCATCTCTCTTGATTACAAAACCTCTGGTCCGGGCACCCCCAATGATTATCGTAAGGACCATCCAAATAATTGTGATTATAAGATTCATTTTAAAACGGCCGACGACAGTGGAAAAACTGTCAAAGTAGAAGTCTACCGCGCCGATATTACCTCATTTTTAGCCGACGATGGTTCCAAAGTTGCCGATATTGGTATCGGCTCAAATCAGGAATATGATTTAACCAACTCCGTTCCCGATTGTGACAAGGATTATTACTACGTTATCCGTGCCTTTGACAGCGCCGGTAACGGCTCAAGTATTGTTGGCGATAGTGTTGTTAAAATAATAACTTCAACCAGCACTAACACCACGGTTACTTCTTCAATCACCCCCGCTACTGTTCCTGCTATTGGTCTTGATACAGGAACAATTTCATCTTCTGAAGAACCAGGGGCTACAGACCAAACCCAGCCTGAGGACGTTGAAGAAAACACCACCAATGAAGAGGGAAGTGTTTTGGGTACCCAAGAAATTACCAAAAACTTTATTCAAAAATATTGGCTCCCCCTCGCCCTTTCTCTCTTGATGATTGCCTCTATAATTGCTTATGTCGCCTCAAAGAAAAAAGGAAGTAACCGCTAGTACATTTTTCAAAATTCTCGGTATATTTATCCTTGCTTTAGGTATAATCATCTTTTTAAAAATATATTTTCCAGTTGCCAAGGAAGAAGTTGTCTATCGATTTACTTCCCACTCCCCAGCCTCACAATCCACCAGCCCCATCGATCCCGAATTTTCCATTGTTATCCCCAGGTTAGGTATCAACACCAAGGTGATAAAAAATGTCGATCCTTACAACTCGTCTGAATATCAAGTTGCTCTAACTCATGGCGTTGCCCACGCCAAAGGCAGCGCCCTGCCAGGTTTCTCAGGAAATATTTTTATCTTTGCTCACTCCGCAGCTGATTTGTTCCAAGCCAATCGTTTCAATGCTGTTTTTTATTTGATCAACAAACTAGAAGCAGGGGATAGTATCGATCTCTATTTTCAGTCGTCAAAATATACCTATACTGTTAGTGACAAAAAAATTGTCAAAGGTAGTGACCTAAATTATTTAACCGACAACTCCGTCAACAAGCAAAGTCTAACTCTTATGACATGTTGGCCTCCAGGCACCACCCTGAATCGTCTGATTATCCTCGCCAATCGTCCCTAGTTTATTTCAAAAGATTCCCTGTTGCTCCACCCATATATTTGTATTATTATTAACTTGTTAATAGTTATATATTTAACAACTATAGGGGGTGAACATTTTTGAAAAAAATAATTATCAGCTTATTAACAATCGTCTTTGTTCTTGGTATTGTCACCAGCGCGGCCTATGCTTTATTTAGCAATACTGCAAAGGTTGAGGGTATCACTATCACTACAGGTAGCGCCCTCCTAACTGTCGATGGTGCCAGCGGTACAATTAATGTCAACAAAACCTATTCAGGTTTTTATCCAGGTTTTGCTGACTATGCAAAAGTTACTCTTGCAAACGTTAGTACTGCTCCTATCACCCTGGGTCTGACCCTACAGCTCACCTCTGCTGGTGGTGATTGGGCAGCTCTAAAAGATGCTTTCCAAGCCAGAATCATCGATGATGCTGGAGTTGACAAAACCGGCTGGAAAACTTTCAGTGAATTGAATGCTTCTCCCGTCTATTTTGGTTCACTTGCTGTTGGTTCAAGAGAATATAAAGCCGAAGTAAGAATTCCTTCATCATTTGGTAATTCAATTGCCGGAAAGAGTTTGACCAATGTTACCTTAACTCTTACTGGAACTCAGCAATAGGCTTAAACCTCTATTGATCGCAGAAAGTCTTCTGCGATCTTTTAGATGTTAAAACCAAAAAAAATTATAAATTTTTTAAAATGGGTTGTGTTCTTATGCCTTATTTTGCTTTTGGTCCTTATTTCATCTCCCATTCTTCCAATTAAGAAAATTCCCAAACTTTACTCAGTTGTCAGTGCCTCGATGGAACCACAAATAATGTCTGGCTCATTGGCCATTACACAAGATATCGATCCGTCGTTATTAAAAGTAGGCGATATTATTGCATTTACTTCTCCCAGTAATCCCAAAGATACAATTCTTCATCGGATTAATAATATAAAAGCAGGGGATCCTCTTCGTTTCTCCACCAAAGGGGACAACAACAATGCTATCGATCAATGGGATGTTGTTTCTGTTGGCGTCAAGGGTAAATATCTTTATTCAATCCCTCATCTTGGAAAAATAATTATCTTTGTTCGTCAGCCAATTGGTTTTATTCTCTTACTTTGTTTTCCATCTCTTTTTTTGATTGTAATCGAAATTTTCAACATAAAAAAGAACATCGAACAGGAGATAAATCACCGCGTTCATCTGGAGCTCCAAAAAAAATCACCCAAAATTACATTGATAATATTATTCTTATCTTTTACCCTTTCGACCTACCTTATCAAAGAAATTTATTCTTTATATAGCTCATCTATTACAATCTCCGGTATTTCTCTTTCAGTCGCCTCAAACTTTCCCTCCCAGTCCATTATATCCTCCATTACCTCTCTGCCCAAATTGTCCTCCAACATACGCAATTTTGATATTGGTGCTTCGACCAATTATTCACCTGCCACCATCACCTTATTTTATTCCTATAATCTAGGTCTCTGGCAAAGCTATCCAGAAATTATTACCAGTAGTTCTGATGTTTTTCATTTTAATTCCCCTCATGGGGATGGGCTATATAGCTTCGTCACACAAGCAACTGATATAAATCAAAACATCGAAAATACAATTTTTGACCTATATGCCCATCAACTTATTGTTGACACCACTCCCCCAACTACGAATCTCGACCAAAAGTCGATTGTTTTTCCCACCTATAATGGTCAAAACTATCTCAAAAATGGCTCCTTTGACAATGGAATTTCAAATTGGACAACAAACTCAATTTTTTCTCAGGACAAAATAATTCCAGATCCTCAAAACAACAATACTTTAATGCTTGGTTCGACCGACACTACCATTCAGGGTACCGATTTTATTTTTCAAGATTTTTCTCTTCCTTCATCTTCTTCTGCCAACCTTAGTTTTTCTTATCGTTTTGTCAGTCACGACATTGCCGAATTTGACTATTTTAATGTTGATATTTTAGATGAGTCAGGAAATTCACTAATTGAAAATGTCCTAAAAGTTGGCAATACCAATAGTGATTTTGACCACGACACTGGTTGGCAAAATATTAGTCGCTCCTTATCCCATCTTCCAGATCAACCACTTCGTCTTCATTTTTCCCTTACCGATACAGGTGACAACCATAGTCAAAATTCTTGGGTATATCTTGACGACATAAAAATATCAACTCTAGACACCAGGATCGGCGATACGACAGCAATAAACTTTTTGGCTACTGATTTAGCTTCTTATATAGACCAGAGCCCTTCCCCCTTTGACCTAAAAACAGGTGAAAACTATTTTACCTTTTCATCAACAGATTATGCCCAAAATTCCGAAATTCTTCACCATCAGTCAATTTTAGTTTTGCCCCTAGTTTTAAATAAGATTTCCTTTCATGACCACAATGACAGTGTTGAGATCGCCAATAATTCTTCATTTTCATTCGATCTTTCTTCATATCAACTTGAATCTTCCCCAGGTCAGTTCATTAATCTTTCTGGTTCTATTGGTTCAGGGTCTACTCTGGTTATCAACACTCCAGATCTTGACGATAACCACGGCCTTGTTTCACTAAAGAGAGGGGATTCGTTCATCGATTCTGTCACCTATCTGGGTCAAAATACTGATAACGATTTTTGGTACCGTGCTTCTTCGGGTCTTGGTCCCTGGACAATGTCAACCAGCTCTCTAAACGCCGTTCTTTCACGTCGAAATTGTGACCTAATAACTTTATCTCTAAATCAAATCCCCCCATCCTTTGGTGCTGCCGATACCGATGTCATAAACTATGAAATTAGCTATCAAGACCCTCTAAAAAACGAAAAAATTACCGGTGAAATATTTCCCCATAACGTTGAAGACGGCCTCTCTCAACGAGATCTCTTAATTCCTAATTGCCAAGGGGGGTTTCAAATTCCCCTAAAGCTCACAATTACTGGAAATATTAACCATCAAGAAATTACTTCCAATACTAATGTTTTTGCCCCTCCGGATATCACTCTTCCAAACATCGTTATCAATGAACTAATGTGGATGGGTTCTTCTGATGACAAAACAAGTGACGAATGGCTTGAGCTTCGAAATCTTTCTAATTCCTCAGTTGATATTAGTGGGTGGGTGATTGTTAATGGCGGAACCTCAGGTAATAATTTAACAATACCTGAAGGAAAAACAATTCCCGCTAACGGCTTTTTTTTAATTAGTAATTATTCCTCTTCTGACACTTCATCCAATTTGGCTGTTGAGGCAGACTGGGTCACTCCTTCTATCTCTTTAAATGATGATGGTGAAAAAATCACCTTAAAGGACAGTCACGGCAATATTATTGACCAAACAGGTGAAGCCCCTTGGCAAGCTGGTAGTAAAAATCCAAACAAGCAATCAATGGAACGCAACGATGATCCTCTTACTGGCTGGCACACCTGTCTTGAAGAAGGCTGCCGGGCCACCACCTTCTGGGATTCTTCTTCCATTAATTACGGCACCCCCAAGGCTCCCAATCTTTCCGATACTCACGATCCTTTCCTAACTGCCTCTCTTAATCCTGAAAAAACTAAAGTTTCATTCTCTCTTCAAAACATTAGCTCTTACCAGAGCCTCGATTACGAGATTACCTATCTTTCAGATTCCCTAGAAAAAGGTATTGCTGGATCAGATGATTTATCTGGTCAAAATTCTTTTGAAAGGTCAGACTTATTTCTGGGTATCTGTTCATCAGAAGGGGTTGTTTGTGTCCTTGACCCCAATATTTCCCAGATTCACTATAAGATAATTTTATATTCAGATTCAGAACCTTTAATTCTAGAAAAAGATTTAAATTAATGAAAATACTATTACTTTTTATTATATTTTTTCTTCAAGCCCGCCCAGTCTTTGGTGGAAACAACATTAGCATTACTTGCACAGATTCAACTTGCTCAAAGTCAACAAATCTACCCTTGTTCAATGAATTAAACATTGCCCCCGGCTATAGTACGAGTCAAACAATTACTATTTTCAACAATCGTTCCGACAACTGTAACTTGCAATTTAACCTTAACGACAGCCAAGCCTCCAATCCTCTCTTATCGGTTCAAATGCTTAGTCTCATTAGTGATCAGTCTGTCTGGTATTCTGGTAGCCTAGACTCATTGGTAAACAAAGAAAGCCATCAGTTAGGTCACATAGATAGTAATCAATCCAAAGAATTCCTTTGGACCCTTTCACTAAATCAATCTGCTGGTAATGAATACCAGCTACTTAGCAGTGTTTATGACCTTGATCTAAACTTTTCCTGTGGTCAAGACGAGGGGGATTCCAGCACTGAAACAATAACAACAGAATGTTCCGACACACCCCCTTCTCAGGCTCCTTTCAATTTTCGAGCTACTCCAGGTCAAAATTCAGTTACCCTAACCTGGAACGAAACTAACGACACCTTTACCTACTATCTACTCGCATACTCAAGCGACCAAAATTCTTCAACTTTTGGCAATCCAAATATTGGCCCAAAAGGAACAACCTCTTACACCGTTTCGGGACTTTCTGCCGGTGTTACCTATTATTTCAAAATTCGCACCGGTAATGGCTGTGCTCCTGGTCCTTTTTCTGAGACTGTTTCTGCTACCCCTCTGGGTCAAGTTATTGCTAGTCCATCCCCACCTCCTGGTTTTCAACCCGAAATACTTGGTGCCCAAACCCCATATTCAGACGCTACTGGTAGTGTTCAAGGTGCTTCTTGTGTCAAAATCTTCCCCTTTGCCTTTCTTCTCGCGCTCTTAGTTAATCTGATTCTCAATAAATACCGTATTTTTACATTTTTTACCTCGCTTATCGCCTTTGTTTTTGATTACTATCTCTATCAAAATATTTGTCAAAAAAATCCATATTTCTTTATTGGAAACGCTCTTTCATTCATCTTTCCTTTAATTCTCTCTTTCAAAAAAAACAATAAAAAGCTATACTGATTTTGTGGCCAAATTAATTTCTTTACTTTTTGTCCCTCAGGAAAAAAACAATCATCGCGCCCTTATCCTTCATCCGTCTTTTTTGGGCATTTTTATTGCTATCTATCTTCTTAACCAATCAATATTATCCTCACTAACAGTTTTAAAACCTGGTGTTCTTGGTTATTCTTCCGAAATAACCGTCAACAAAGTTCTGACTCAAACAAATGCCGAAAGGCAAAGACAAAATTTACCTCTCCTAAAATATAATTCCACTCTTTCTCTTTCTGCCGCCGCCAAGGCTCAGGATATGTTTGCCAATAGTTATTGGGCCCATAATTCTCCCCAAGGAAAAACCCCTTGGGACTTTTTTAAATCGGCTGGCTACAAATATTCCATTGCTGGTGAGAATCTGGCCAAGGATTTCTATGACACCGATTCACTTCTCAAGGCTTGGATGAATTCTCCCACCCACAAAGACAATATAGTCAACACCAAATATCAAGAAATTGGT
>Ga0100403_1001961_pt1 | contig 17333 bp, 18 predicted proteins | sample CryGeymet201501t_FD_83663 | JGI IMG/M metagenome (GOLD analysis project Ga0100403, IMG submission 83663) | Groundwater microbial communities from Crystal Geyser aquifers in Utah, USA - Crystal Geyser metaG 2015-01t | ecosystem: Environmental > Aquatic > Deep subsurface > Groundwater | place...
AGTAGAAAAAGGGGTTATAATAGCCACTATATGAAAACAAATAAAATATTACTTATTCTCATAAGTGTTGTTATTATTTTGGTCTTATTTTCTTTTGTTGGGAATCAACCAGCTGATGAAAGATATAATCAACTAGCGCAATGTATTAGCGATAGTGGTGCTACCTTTTATGGCGCATTTTGGTGCCCAAATTGCCAGGACCAAAAGAAATTATTCCAGGGTTCAGAAAAACTCCTTCCTTATAAAGAATGTTCTACACCTGATGGACGAAGTCAAACATTCGCCTGCAAAGAAGCAGGAATAAAAGGCTACCCAACATGGGAATTTAGTGATGGCACACGAATCACCGATGTACTCAACCTAGAAGAACTCAGTGAGTATACAAAATGCCCTCTTATAAAAGAAGGTGAATAATCATTTATGATCTCAAACATACTCGGCACGGGCACACTCTTCCTTCATATATTGATTGGCTTTGTTGTATTACTTTTCCTCTTTAGAATTATCTCTCCAAAAAATGATGTCATAAAAGACTTTATTGTATTCCTCGAACAGAAAGGATTATATATCGTCTACATACTTCTTCTTTCCGGAGTGCTCGGCAGTTTGTATTATTCAAATATACTTGGCTATGAACCATGTCTCCTGTGCTGGTGGCAGAGAATCTTTATTTATTCAAGTACAGTCATACTCACATTCGCACTCTACTGGAAAGAACTCATCTGGGCATCACGCTACGTTTTCGTACTACTTATACCAGGCGCCATTCTTGCAGGGTATCAATACATACAACAGATGTTTGATATCTCACAAATCTGCAATGCTGATGGAATTGGTGTCTCATGTAGTACACGCTATGTATTCCTCTATGGATACATCACGATTCCACTCATGGCATTCACTTCCCTTCTTGTATCACTTATCATCCTCTTTTTACACAATAGAAAACATAAAGTAAAACATTTCTTTGGTATACTTTAGTTGATGCATAAACGTTCGCCGTTATAAACACTTGATACCACACTCATAAAACTAGTGCGTGTACTTGCTATACCGTATGCAAGGCTTGCGCTAGGTACTGTATTCATTTGGTTTGGTCTATTAAAAGTAATTAGTCTGAGCCCAGCAAGTCCACTCGTATTTGGACTTCTTGAAATCACCTTGCCTGCTGTAGACCATGTCATATTTGGTATTGTACTTGGTATATTAGAAATGGTTATTGGTATTGCATTCCTCATTCCACGATGTGAACGCATCGCTATGGCGCTCCTCATTCCACACATGATTACCACTTTCTTACCACTCTTTTTTATGCCGTCTGTTGTATGGCAATCATTCCTCGTACCGACAATGGAAGGACAATATATCATTAAAAACCTCATTATCATCGCACTCGCATTTGGCATCGCCGCACAAATGCACCCTTTTCATGCGAAGTGAAAGGAGGGAATAAAAAAGCGTGAAATGTATACACATTCCACGCTTGTTACGCATGTTCTGTACAATCATGTTCAGAGAGGAATTTACACAATGATTTAATTGTAAACTCTACATTCCCTCCTTTACTTTTTACAAGCTCAAGAGAAATCTCACCTTCAATGATATGAGAGAGTCTTTTAAGTATTTCGGGTAAATCATCTTTACTAATTTCCCAATCATCTTGTCCTATCGATAATCCAAGAAAGGCTCTGACATTCATTGTACATCGTGCATACGCTATACATCCTTTATTTGTATCTGTCATAGAACAACCTTTCGTTAAGGTCTATTTAGCTCTACTATGACGAATCTATATTATAAGTCAAGTAATTAAATTACTCGTACCGAAGTGCTTCAATTGGACTCTTGCGAGCTGCCTGACGTGCTGGATATAATCCAAACACTGCGCCAATAACAAAGGATACGAGAATACCTACAAACGCACCAAGGAATGAAAAACTAAAACTCCACCCAAATCCCACAAATACACTAAGTAATATTGATACCCCTAAAGAAAGCAAGAATCCAAGTATGACACCGATTGTGCCCCCAGTCAGTGTGAGTATTACTGATTCAAGAAGGAATTGAACGAGAATATCTTTTTCTGTTGCACCGAGTGCTTTCCTGAGTCCAATTTCTTTTGTACGTTCAGTCACTGATACAAGCATGATATTCATGATACCAATACCACCGACGATAAGTGAGATACCTGCAACAGAAACAAGAAATGCAGTCATTACTGATGTAATAATACCCAGACGCTCAACGAGGTTGGCTTGTGTCTCTACAAAGAAATCGTCCTTATCTGGATCAGAAATACCATGTGTAAACCTCATTGTCGCCTCAACATCTTTCACCACTACATCAATCGCTTCATCGCTTTCTGCCGAAAGGACAATACGGTCAAAATATTTTCGTCCGAAAATATACTGACTCGCTGTTGTATATGGCACGATAATCATGTCATCAAAATTGAAAAAAGAAACTTGCCCCTTACTTGGCAATACACCCACTACACGAAAACTTTGTGAATCTGCTTTTATCTTTTCACCAATTGCATTGTTTGTACCAAACAACTCTTCTTTTACTTTACTCCCGAGAATAGCAACACGTGCACGAGACAATACATCACCTGCAGTAAAGAAAGATCCTTCTTCTGGAAAGAGATCAAACAAATCAGCCATAACACCATCTCGTTCAGTATTACCGCCACCAATCACTGTTGCTTGATATGTTTCATTTCCATATGAAAGACGTACTGGTCCAAAATTGAGTGGCATCACATCTACAGCAAGAGGAACATTTGCCTTACTTGAAAGTGCCATCACATCAAGCTCTTTTAGAGAATCAAGAAAGAGACTTGAAGCATCAGCAGGACCTTCAGGAGGACGCCCAGGAAGCACCACAACAGTGTTTGCACCCAATCCTTCGAGTTGTCCTACAATCAACTGTTCTGCTCCTCGCCCAACTGAAATAATAAGAATAATAGATGAAATACCAATAACAATACCAAGTATGGTTAAAAGCGAGCGGATATTATTATCAAACAAAGAATCAAAGGCAGTTTTAAGGAGGTGTTTATACATATATTTATTTGAGAATATCAACCTTATTTGTATTTGTCACCACTTCATCGGAAGCGAGACGTCCATCGTGTACACGAATAATTCTTCGTGCATACCGCGCGGTGTTTGTTTCATGCGTAATAAGAAGGACGGTATGTCCACGCTTTTCATTTAAATCAGCGAGAATATCCATCACTACTTTCCCTGATGCAGAATCAAGGTTTCCTGTTGGTTCATCTGCAAAAATAACTTTCGGATTAAGCACTAGAGCACGTGCAATTGCAACACGTTGTTTTTCACCACCAGAAAGAGCTGTCGCTGGATGATGCATACGATTTAATAAACCGACAGCTTCAATCGCATCACGTGCACGCATATCCCACTCGCTATCCGGCACCTTGGAGTACATAAGTGGCACCTTAATATTCTCTATCACTGAAAGCCGTGGCAAAAGATTAAAAAACTGAAACACAAAGCCGAATTTTTCATTACGTACACGTGCAACTTCTTCATTAGAGTATTCTGTAGATAATTTACCTTCAAGTAGATACTCACCCTCAGTATGTGCATCAAGAAATCCAAGAATATGAAGCAATGTTGATTTGCCTGATCCTGACTGCCCCATGATTGATACGAACTCACCTTCTTCTATCTCAAGCGAAATATCCTGCAACGCTTTTGTTGCAACACCGCCCGTATAGTATGTTTTTGATACATTACGAATTGATATCAATGACATGGCTTTTTAGAGACCAGAAATAATAACGCGTTCTCCTTCTTCTACTCCTCCGGTAATTTCCATATATCCATCGCTCCCACGAATACCGAGTACAACTTCACGTTCAACAATATCACCATTTGATTGGTAAATATGTACAAATCGCTTATTATCTCGTGTTTGAATGGCGCGTTGTGGTACGGCGAGTGCTTGTTCACTTCGTGCTGTTTCAATATCAATATTAGCGGTCATACCACTTTTTATCTTTGGATAGGATTCGATAAATACAAACGTAGTGAGATATGTTGATACACCATCAATGATAGTTTCAGCTGGATCTATCTTTATTATTGTTGCTTTGAATTCTTCTGTCGTACCAAATGGATCAAGTGTGACCACTGCCCCTTGTCCAACAGACAATTGTGCAATGTCTACTTCAGGTACAAAAGCTTCAATTTCAAACCCAGTACTATTTATAATAGTTGCTATCACACTATTCGCGCTGGCAATCTGCCCCACTACTGCATCTTGTTTTGTCACGGTACCGGTAATCGGTGACCAAAGGACTGTCTCACGTAGGTCTGCTTGTACTTGTAACACTGACGCCTCACGTGACGCAAGCACTCCTTCTGCACTACGAATATCTTCAACGCGTGCGCCTGAGCGTGCGAGAGATAATGCATCTTCTGCAGAAATCAATGCACTCTTTGCTTTTGTCAGATTCTCTATTTGTACAACAATATTTGCATCAACTGTATCGAGGTTGGTACGTGCTGTTGCAACATCTGTCTTGTATCCATCAAGTGCTGACTGTGAATACGCACTGTTCGGAGTCGCATTATTTATTGCATTTGCAACATCATCTAGATATAACCGCAACATACCGATATACTCTCGTGAATCTTCTACTGCAGGCAATATATCTACAGCAAGTTTTGCGTCGTCTATACGTGTGCGCCAATTTGAGAAAAGTGCATTCAGTGATACTCGTGTTATCTCTAAACGATGCGCCACCTCGGAGTCAGTTACGATTGCAAGTTGTGGTATCGCTGATCGTGGATTTGAATATAATGGATCAGTCAAATTACGCACCGCGTCTTCTCCCTTTAAATATGCTGTCTCCAAACGAACAAGCATCACTGAAGATGCATTAACAAATTCCAGCTTTCTGTTTTTGTATTCAGACTCTTTTATGACAATCTCTTCTGATCTGGTACCTTGTCGTAATGAATCTAAATCAGCCTGTGCTACCGCCAAGTCTGCTCGTGCTTGTGATAATTTTGCTTGTTCACTTGACGCGTCAATGCGCGCAACAACGTCACCACGAAGTACTGTGTCACCAATACCCTTTTCAACAGATACGATTCGTCCATTTCTCTGAAATGCGAGTTCAGTTTTTTCGCTTGGCACAACACGTCCTGTAATACTGATTTCTTCCACAACAGAACGTGGCTCAAGCACCACCGAGCTCACTTCGTCACTCCCACTAAATACCATAAAACCAATACCGATAAGCCCAATACCACCCCATAATAGAATGCGTCTTTTATTAAGAGACATTTTATGTAAAAGGCTTGCATCAGCTACGATTGAGTCATTTTGTCCTTCCATGGCGCATATTATAGCACTTTTTTGCTGTTATGTATGTATTGCCGATTCAGACTGATGCGTACCCACTCTCGTCCGCATGAGTGTATACACACATGCCCCACAACCCATTTTCTTTCCAAAATCAGAAACAAGTGCACGAATATACGTCCCACGTGAACACGCAATGTGCAGTGTCGCAATGGTATATTTTTGAGATGTATCGATCGTACGTTTCCACTGTTCTTGTATTTCATTCTGTCGAAAATCACCAACGACTTCCTGTACACGCTCGATAATATTCTTGGCAATAGTAGCACCATCCATTGTTTCAAGTGCAGTAAGTGAAATATCTTGAACAGTAATAGAGTGACGTGGTAGTGCAATAGTCTGTAGCAAACCTTCGCGCATATATTGAAAAAGTGGTTTCCCTCCAACAGTACGTGAAGAGTACGGCGGGTATTCCTGCTCATACGTGCCACTACATGTGCACAGTATCTTTTCTATATTTTCCCTATCAAGAGTGACACAGGGGGATGAAACAGCCTTGCCTAATACATCATACGTATCAGTAGTAAAATGAAATAAGACCTGTACAACGTACTCCTTATCAAGTGCCGTATATGTCTCCTTTCCATGTCGCATTTCACCAGTAAGTACAATGAGAACCCCTTCAGCGAGAGGATCTAATCTGCCGGCATAGGTCATGGGAACATCGGCGTATTCAGTGTGAATACGCTTATAGCGCACTATGCAGGTAAGTGGTGTCTCACCCCTTCTTTTATAGAGATTCAAAACCTTGTTCATGGTGTATAAATTAGCTACACTATATACACTATGGCAGAAAAAGATAAAAAAATCCTCTCTACCGACCCGTACAAAGGAGTTCGTGACTTCTATCCCGAAGATCAAGAAATACAAAATTATATCTTTCGTATATGGAAGGAAAGTCTGCATCACTTTGGATTTGAAGAGTACAATGCCTCAATACTTGAGCCAGCAGAAATCTACCAATCAAAAACCAGCACCGAAATTGTTAATGAGCAAACATACACATTCAAAGACAGAGGTGACCGTACTATTACCTTACGCCCAGAGATGACACCAAGTGTTGCACGCCTCATCGCAGGAAAGAGAAAATCTATGTCATTTCCAAAGAAGTGGTTTTCTATACCCAACGTCTTTCGATATGAACGCCCGCAGCGAGGCCGATTACGAGAACACTGGCAACTCAACGCAGATATATTTGGTACCGCTGGTCCAGAAGCAGATATAGAGATGATTTCTCTTGCAGTACATATTTTTGATCAATTCGGCATTGCGCGAAAAAATTATCAAATTGAAATAAATGACAGACAAGCATTAAATGATTTTTTGCAACAACACAATATACCTGAACAAAAACACGCAGAAGTAATCCGCCTTCTTGATACAAAAAAGAAAAATCCAGATTTTGAAGAAGCGCTTTTACGTCTCACCAATACACCACTTGATTTTAACACCATGAAAAGTGCACGCGCACAGACACTCATCACACACTTAAAGACGCTGGGTATACACAATGTGGTATTCAATCCATTCCTCGCGCGTGGTTTTGATTATTATACTGGCATCGTCTTTGAAGCATTTGATACCAAAAAAGACAATAACCGCTCACTTGTTGGGGGCGGACGCTACGACAATCTTCTCTCACTCTTTAATGTAGAGCCAATTCCTGCGATTGGCTTTGGTATGGGAGACGTCACAATACGTGATGTCCTTGAAACATATGATTTACTCCCAAAGACAAAAACAAAGGTGGATGTATTCATCTCTGCTCTCACAGAGAGTGCGGGCACACAAACACACCTCCTTGCAACAGTATTACGAGAAAAGACTATTCGGACATATACTGATTTCACTGGAAAAAAAATTGCAGATCAAATTAAAAGAGCTGAAGAAAAACGTGCTCGTTTTGTTATCTTTATTGGTGATGATGAATTACAGACGAAGAAATACAAAATTAAATGCCTTGCTGACGGCACAAAAAAGACACTTTCAGAAGACGAACTCGCTCCCTATATTATTTCCCATAACTAATTAGCCTATGCGTTATATTACATTTGATATTGAAACATCAAATACTTTTTCCGATGCAGGAAGCAACGATCCAGCCGATCTAGATATAGCGGTCGTATGTTTGCATGACTCTGATACCAATACGTATCATGCATTTGAACAAGAAGAGTTTGAAGGAATGTGGCACTTTTTTAAAGAAGCCGATGCGCTTATTACATTCAATGGTGACCACTTTGACATACCGCTCTTAAATAAATATGCACCATTTGATATCGCAACAAAGAAAAGTATCGACCTCCTCGTGACCGTCAAAGAAGCGCTCAAAAGACGAATCAAACTTGATACTATTGCTGAAGCAACACTTGGATTAAATAAAATAGCAGACGGATTACAATCAATTGTCTGGTGGCGTGAGGGCAAAAAAGACAAAGTAAAAGAATACTGTATTGAAGATGTACGTATTACAAAAGAAGTGTATGAATATGCACGAAAGACTCACACGCTTAAATATAAAGATAAAATCAATGGCAACATAGAGACATTTGCTGTTGATACGAGTCCATGGGACAATAAAGAAGAAATAGTAGCACAGACTTCAACCCTTTTTTAAGAAATGAAATCTCGTATTTTTCTGCCAATATATTTCATAGTCGGATTCGTATATGCATGCATGATTCTGCTCTACATGATATGTGTACTCATTAAACAAAAAAACAAAAACCCCCAACACAATTGAGTTGGGGATTTTATTTTATATATTCAAATTTATATTCCCTCCTTTCCTAAATCCTCTATAAGTCCTTTTGCTTTCTTTGAGAGTTTTTTTGGAAGAGCTATCACCACACTAATGAGCAAATCTCCTCGCCTGCTTCCCTCTATTGGTATCCCTTTGCCTTTGACGCGCAACACTTCTCCGAAGGAAATACCTGCGGGAATTTTTACTGAGATGTCTCCATCCAATGTCTTGACCGTATAACTACCACCAAGCAATGCATCGCTTAGTTTAACATTGAGCTCCATACGCAAATGTGATCCATCTTTTCGAAGGAAGCTGTGCGGTCGAACATGCACTTTTACATACAAGTCTCCAGGTACGCCACCTTGTACCATTTCACCGAGTCCTGTCATGCGAATCATTTCACCTCCAGAAATACCAGCAGGGATAGCAATAACTATTTCTTCTTGTTTACGTGCTACACCAGCACCATGACAGGTATGACATTTTTTCTTAGGAACTTTTCCATTCCCATGACAGTTAGCACATGCGCGTGTTGTTGAAATTGCACCAAGGAGTGATTGGCGTGTCTCATGTATTTGTCCTTTTCCATTACATGCTGTACAGGTTTCCATTTCACTACCTGGCTCTGCACCATTTCCTTTACACGTATCACATGCAGATGTTTTTGTAAGTAATACCGTGCGCTTCGTACCAAAGACTGCTTCTTCAAATGGTATTTCAACATCAATTGAAATATCGCGTCCTCGAGCTTGTCGTGCGCCACCCCCACCTCGTCCACCAAAAAACTGATTGAATATATCACCAAAATCGAATTCGACACCGTTCATTCCCTCAGAGAATTGAGAAAAATCAAAACCATTAAATCCAGCATTAGCTCCACCACCACCTCCAGCAAATGTTCTGCCATACTGATCATATTCAGCTCTTTTTTTGTCATCAGAAAGCACCGAGTACGCCTCGCTTGCTTCATTAAATTTATCTCTATCTCCCCCTTGTTTATCGGGGTGATATTTATGTGCTAATTTGCGAAATGCCTTCTTTATTTCATCTTTTGAGGCACTCTTTTCGAGCCCTAAAATTGTATAGTAGTCTTTTTGCATACGAAACGTAGTATACCATAAAAGATACTTTTAGACAAAAATTAAAAAGAAAGGGGTACACACACGAATGTGAATACCCCAATTTTTTCAACCGCCTGCGGCGGAATTCAAGGAATCAAAAGCCCCAAGAATTCAAGACCTCAAGGATCAATTACTGCGAGAGGAAGGCCAACGCGGAACCGTAGTCCTCGTTGGCATTGTCGAACCAGTTCGCGGCAAACTCGACCCCGCCACCGCTGAAGCTGAAGTACGGGGCGCGCGAGAAGTCGCCATCGGCATCCGGATCGTACTCATCACCAGCGCAGTCGATCCAGAGATCGTCATAGTGCTGGAGGCGTTCCGGATGCGTCAGGAGCATCATGCCGATCGCGAACGCGCCGAGACCGAACTCGGTCGAGTTCATGACCTCGCGTGCCCGGCGAACCGAGCGACCGCGATGGCGAATGCCGAACTGGGCGGGAACGACGAGAATGTCGTGACCCGTCTGCTCGTCGCCGAGCTTCGCGAACTCTCGCTCCGTCTTGGCGAGCTGACACAGGTACTGCGGACCGAGGCGACCCTTACGGAAGTTGTGGAACTTGCCGTTGCGGGCTTTCGCGATCAGTGCGAGGACCCTCTCGACGGCTTCGCCATAGGTCGGCGCAATCGACTGCCAGCGCGGGATGGCGAACCATCCCTCGGCCCCGGCCGGAACCGGAACGTTGCCACGTTCGATGTCGGCCGTCCCGAGGTTCGGGAACAGCGGACTTCAGTACCTCGACTTGCTCGGCAACCGGCTGGACCTCGTAGCCCGACAGGTAGCCATAGTTGGAGGAGGTCTCCTCGTCAGCGTACTGGTTCGAGATGGAGAGTTCTCTCACCGCCACCATGACCGCCACCATGATACGCGACTGGAAGTCGTCGCCGTTCTCGATGAGCTTCTGCAACATGTATTCTTCTAAGAAAAAGAGTTCTTTTATCGTAGTTCAAATCCCTTATCAGACAGCGTATTCAAAGCCTTTTCCATCTCTTTATTCACAGATATATCAGTGAGTGTTTCTGTATCTGACTGAAAGACAAGCCTGAAGCTACATGAGCGCCTACCTTCTTTTTCAAATGAATCAACCGGGTATATATTTTTAATATCAGTGAGCGAAACACCTTTGATTATCTCAAGTGCTGTATCAGCAGACACACCTTCTGGAAGCCATGCAGAAATGTCTCTTGTGATATATGGATAATCTGAAAGTGGCTTCGCAGTAATATTTTCATCAATATTTTCTGGTATCAGAAGAGTGCTTATGTGACTGCCCTCTTTGTATAATTGCTTTGTATCTAAAATAATAATGTGTCCATACATTTGAAAAGCACCTTTGGTATCTTGTATATCTTTTTCCAAAAGAATGGCAGAAGAAATATCAACAGTAAACATTTCAACAATATGTTTTTTTAACGTCTCAAGCTTTTCTTTTTCTATGGTAATACTTTTCTTATTCTTTGAAGCGATACCAAAAGCAATATGTACATCCTCTATATAAGGCGCCGTTGATCCAGAAAAAACCGTACCGACCTCAAAGAGAGAAATATTATGTGTACCAAGCAAATCACTATAATATACCGCTGAGAGCAAACTCTCTGTCATTCCTGCTTCAAGGCTTGTACGCAAATATGCTTTGTCTTTTGCCACAGGGCGCAATACCTTTGCTTCGCCTTTCTTCGCAAATGTCGATGTCATGATTTCACTAAACCCTTTTTGAGTGAAAAGAAGACGCACTATATTCAGTGTAATAAAATCAGGGATGTCGTCCTTTTTTTCTGCTGACGGGAGCACTGTTCCTTCGAGTGTGTCATATCCATGCAGTCTCCCGACTTCATCTGCAATATCGTGTACATTCTCTAGATCAAGACGGTGCGCTGGAATAGTAAGTGACAACGTATCAGAATCACCAGTAACAATCATCCCGAGTCGCTCGAGAGATACCACCATATCAGTACGTGCTATCTCCATACCAAGTATGGTATTTATTTTACTAACCGATACGTCAAATTTCTTTACCGTCTGTGGCAATGGATACGAATCAGATACCGGTCCAATCGAAATAGCCTCTTTATATATATCAAAAAGAAAATCAGTAATACGAGACATACCAAGCTCTGTGCACGTACTACTCATACCATTTGAAAAACGCTTTGATGAATTATTGTGTATACGCAAACGTCGTGCTGTTTGATACACCCTAGACAAATTAAAATGTGCACTTTCAATCAAAATAGTCTTTGTGCTCGCATCTACCTCCGCACGCTTTCCTCCTTTTACTCCAGCAATAGCGAGCGCTCCTTTTTCGTCTGCAATGACATGGTCTTCTTTTGAAAGCACAACAACACTCCCGTCTAACAATTCAATCTCTTCACCTTCTTTTGCAGAACGAATAGATATATCTCCAATTACTTTTTCAGCATCAAATACATGAAGTGGTTGCCCAACATCAAGCATGATGAAATTGGTTGCATCCACAAGTACATTAATGGAACGTTCTTCAAGAGCGGAGAAATAATCTTGTAGCCACTTGGGCGATTGATCCGTACCAGATACACCATCAATACGACGAATCATATAGCGAGTACAAAAAGAAGTGTCTTCAATGTGCACTTTTGGTGCATTTCCATGTGACTCTTGTATCATTCTTGCTTTATGCACCTTTTCTGGTATTCCTGTCATTGCATGTACTTCACCCGCAATGCCTTTATGAGAGAGAGCGTATGGAGCCCGATCTGGTAACACTGCAATCTCAAAGACAACATCGCCTGCTCGGTCGTGGATTCCGTCTACTTCAAATGCATGCCGATTAAACAATGATGCAAGTTCATCTGGTTCTGGAATATCTTTATCGAAATGACTTGAAAGCCAGTTGTATGATATAAGCATAATTAAAATTGATTAGTGACGCGAACATCACCATTATAGAGCGTACGAATATCATAGACACCGTGCTTCATCATAACAAGGCGGTCAATCCCCACACCAAATGCAAAGCCACTCCACTTTTCTGGATCAATGTTAACACTCTTCAAAACATTCGGATGCATTACTCCTGCACCAAGTACTTCAATCCACTTCTCTCCATCGGCTGATACATCTACTTCAACCCCTGGCTCGACAAATGGAAAGAAACTTGGACGGAAGCGAATCTGAAAATGGGTACCGAGGAATGCACGCATGAATGTTTCAAGGACACCCTTTAAATGTGACAAGGAAACATCTTTATCGATATACATTCCTTCAAGCTGGTGAAATTGTACTTCATGCGTCCTATCAGTGGCTTCATTACGAAATACCTTCCCTGGCACAATAATACGGATGGGTGGTTCATTCTTTTCTGCATAACGCACTTGAACAGTACTCGTATGCGTACGGAGCAACGCTTCTGGTCCAAGCCAAAAAGTATCTTGCATATCACGCGCAGGGTGATCTTGAGGGAAATTGAGCTTATCAAAATTATACACTGGCGTATCAAGCTCAGGCCCTCCCGCAACATTAAAACCAAGATCTGAAAAGATCTGGTACATATGAAGTATTGTCTTACTGACAGGATGCAAATGCCCTCTCTCTGTTTCCATGCAAGCAGTATAACGCAGAATTGACTAGAAAAAAAACTAAAGATATGCTGGTATTCTAAATGCAAAGGAGACTTCTATTATGTCAAACATAAAAAATATGCAGTATGTATATACACCTCAAAGTGGATCACATATAACAACGGGCGATTCAAAGAAAAATAATCTCCAAAGCGTAGATCCGCATTCAAGCAAAGACCGCCAGAAAACGCCTTGTATGTTTGAAAGTTACCCAGGCGAGAAAAATATATCTGTAAAGTAAAAAATGAATCCGTATAAAAACCACTGTACACATACAGTGGTTTATTTTTTGGAGTGTCTTTACGATACCGCTAGAACTTACTTTATCAAAAATTCGTAATGAAGCCAATGTCGCACGCGCGGAGCGCGTGGTGGCTCTGAATTGAATCGTACGCTCCACGAAAGCCCCGCCACAGCCTCGCTTCACTCGGCAACCCCAAAAAGAAAAATGTTCCTTGCTTCTCTGATTTTCGCTTGGGTGGTTTTTTCTAAAATGGAAAGGACATTTTTCTTTTTGGGGTTCTGCCCTCCAAGTATTCGGGCAGGTGGCGAGGCTTCAATTTGGACTCGGTTTTGCGAAAACTATTTTTCTGAGGATATGGATTTTCGCAAAACCGAGACTAATGTTTTTGAAATTCGGCTAGGATTCTGAATTCTCCCCGCGCGGAGGAAGGGTCTGGGAGGGAATCCGCGCGGGCTTCTGGGTTTCATTTTGGAGGAGACGGGCTGTGTGAATCTAAAAATCGTCTTTAGAAAATATTATAAAACGACGGGTATTGATTCCTATCTCGAGAATTATTGTCCGAGTTTAAAAGTGCTCATAACATCAAGAAAATTTTTCTCTGATACTACATAAACACTTTTATCAGCATCATAATAGTTCCAATTTACAACAAGTGTTTTATTTCCAATTGGATAGAAATACTCTGCATGTTCGTCCCACTCAAAACCCGAAAAGGCGCAAGCAGATGGCTTTTTGCCAGAGTAAGTTGACAGATTAAGAGGAGCACAGGTTGAGTTATATCCAGTGTGTCCATCATATCCTGTTAGTGCATAACTCGGAATTGATGCCTTAACTTCATCAAGCGTTTTATTTATGACAGCAAATTTTATCGACTCCAATGTTGAATTACACGAGATTGGCTTGTTGCTATTTGCGTCTGTACATTGTTTCCCGTTCCGTGTAGATTTTTTAACAAGAGTTAAGAGTCTTTCAAAATTTATCTCTTTATTTAATAGATACATACCAACATCGCTTGCGGGAACCCATGAGTCATTTGAATAATTTACGCTCAGATTATAATTCTGATTTTTATATGCCCCTTGATTTACAGATGAATTTGAAGATTGCGTAACAGTAAACTGAACTTCATTACTTTTATCGCCCCATGGATATGCGTATATTTTATATACACCTGGTGTCATTGTCATATAACTTGGACAAGGCACATCCGGATTCTGTGTATTATTTTTTGTACATATTTTATCTGGAATGTTAAATTTAAGTGTAGTAGCACCTGTCGGTAAATAACTATTAACGCTTATCATGCCACTCTCACCATTTGCTTTTGTAATATATAAATAGGTTTCCCCTTCAAATCCATTTAGATTTTTTCCATTAATTTGCATAGCAGAACCAATCGTACCAGAAACTGGAGAAATGGAAGTAATAATTGGTTTGGGTGTAGTAGAAGGAGTAACATTTACCGACGTATTGGAATTATTTGCTTGTGTATTAGTATTCGGTGGAATTGTTGAATTTTGATTTATTTGTGGTTGATAATTATTTTCTTCTGTGTTTGAAGAAAGGGCTGGCGTTTTTGTTGCATAATAAACAGCACCTCCGCCGACAGCTAAGATTGCGATGATTGCCACTATCATGCCTACACCTATAAAACCCTTATTATATTTCATAAAATTTAATAATAACTAAGTTAAATGACCTTTAATAATAAAATTCAATAGCGTGGTTATTGTACCACAACTTACTTAAAAAACGAATAGTCAAGCCATTTCTGGCAGAAAGAAATTTTTTCGCTTGACTTCTTTTGTCACTCATATATACTTAAAGTGTCCTTAGAAAAAGTCGCGCTTCGTGGCTTTTTCCTTTTCTAGGTCTCCTTTTTGATCTGAAATTTCAAATAGAAAAATGGATAAAGGACGCAGGAAATATGGAAAAAATTGCATTGGATAGCAACCTTTTGAATAAAAAGGTTGCTGCCAAAGAAATCTTTGGTTCGAACCTCCTCTTCCAGAACAAAACAGTGCGCGCCAGCGCGCCAAATTTTGAGAATTCGCTTGCGAATTCAGGCGAAACAGCGTGGGCGACACTTCGTGTCGCCCACTCCTTTGTTAATTCCAAACCCGAAAGTTTCATAAGGGAGCCACCTGTCAGATTCGAACTGACGACCTACGGTTTACAAAACCGTTGCTCTACCAACTGAGCTAAGGTGGCATAATAATTTAATATTCTATTTTCAAAACGCTATCTTTCTGTGCCAACTCTTGCTTTCTGCCAAGACAGCTAAGGTGGCAAACTAGTAACTAGGCACTAGTAGCTAGTACTATTTACGCGTATCGTAAATAGTACCCGTTTTGGATAAATTACTCAAGTGTTTTATGTAATCCGTCTTTATGTTCGCTAATATCTCGCAGATAGCTTGATTCTGTATGTCGGTGCACAATTGAGCGCTTACGCAATGATTCAAGCCATAGTGTTAATAATTTCTCTACAAACGTGTGAATCTCAATACCAAGTCGATAATAAATATAACGCGCGCTCATCACAATAATACGAAAAAGTTTCTGTATCTTCTTCTGCATTTCACGATATATATGCTGTGCATATGTTTGACACGTATGATCAAACTTCGTACGCCACTCCTCTTTAATCATCGCACCACGATACAACTCCCATGTCTTAAAGACAAGGAAGAAAAAGAGTATAGAGAGAAATGTATAAAAGAAAAATGGTGCAGACATAAAAACGACACATTAGTCACCGACTGCGATGCGAGACATACTACTTACTGCAATACGTTCTCCAAATTTTTGTGTTGCTTCAGTAATGAGGTCAGCAATGGTCTTTTTTGAATCTTTAAAGAAAGATTGTGTCATAAGGACTTGGTCTTTGAAATAAGCATCTACCTTTCCTGAAAGTATTTGTGCTTTTAATTCATCTGGCTTCCCTGCAACTTCTTCAGCAAATGTAAGAGATGCTTTTTCTTTATCAGATGTGGGAATCTCTTCTACAGTAATATATGATGGTACCATTGCAGCTACCTGCATTGCAATATCATGTGCAAGCGCAGTAAATTCTTCATTCTTTGCCACAAAGTCCGTCTCACATGCAAGAAGCACCATAGCACCGATAGTGCCTGTGCTATGTACATATGATCCAACAGCTCCTGCACCAAGTTCTCGGTCAGCTTTTTTTGCAGCAATATCACTACTCTTCTTCTTCAAAAGAATAAGAGCTTTCTCTTCATCACCATTAGCTTCTTCGAGTGCCTTTTTGCACTGCATAATAGAAACACTGGTTTGATCACGTAATTTTTTTACTTGTTCAATACTAATTCCCATGATAAAAATTTTATTCACTTTTTTTACCTTCACTATATGCGTCAGCAATTGCTTCTGTAACATATTTAATACTTGCTCGTGCAACATCATTTCCAGGGATTGCATAGGTAATGATATCCATATTGCAATCAGAACCAGAAAGACTCACAACAGGAATGCCGAGTGCCTGTGCTTCACGTACTGCGATTTCTTCTTCACGTGCATCAATCACAAAGAGTGCGCCAGGAAGACTTTTCATACCAGCCAAACCACCAAATCTATCTTCAAGCTTTTCAATGTCACGATCAATCAATAATCGTTCTCGTTTTGTATATTTTGAAAGTTCACCAACTTCTTTATCATGTGTGAGTTTTTCAAGACGTGCAACACGCTTCTGAATCTGTGCGAAGTTAGTTAATGTGCCACCAATAAATCGTCCAGCAACAAATGGCTGATTGATACGTTCTGAAGCTGAGCGAATTGCATCTCGTGCAATAGGCTTACTTGAGATAAAGAGAATTTGTTTTCCTGATTGTGCAAGTGTGGTAACAAATGCCTTTGCTTTTTCAAGAGCAGACACTGTCTGTTCAAGATCAAAAAGCTCTGTTCGGTTCTTTTGTCCAAAGAGAAAACGTTGCGCACTTGGATGTCTCCGTGCTCGTGAAAATGCATATTGAGCACCTGCTTCAAAGAGGCCTTCAACTTGTTCTTTGGTTTTTGTTTCTGTGTTTTCAGTCATACAAAAGAATAATAGCACACTTATTCAGACTCTACAAGGAGTAGTCTTGTCCAACGGTAAAAAGCAGTAAAGCCCTCCCGTGATTCCAACGGAAAAAGGATCCGAAGTGGCTCCTTTCCCGGGATTTGTGTACCGTGTTGAGATATGAACATCAACATGAACACAACCAGTA
>Ga0100403_1001963_pt1 | contig 17307 bp, 22 predicted proteins | sample CryGeymet201501t_FD_83663 | JGI IMG/M metagenome (GOLD analysis project Ga0100403, IMG submission 83663) | Groundwater microbial communities from Crystal Geyser aquifers in Utah, USA - Crystal Geyser metaG 2015-01t | ecosystem: Environmental > Aquatic > Deep subsurface > Groundwater | place...
ATGGTGTAGATATTGAGTGGCAACTAAGTGATCAAAAGGAATGGTTTATAAAATGCCCTCATTGTGAATTCGAGCAATTTATGAGTTGGAATACAGAGGATCCTCGCAAGATGTCTATTGATATTGAAAAAAAGATATTTATATGTAAAAAATGCCATAAAGAATTATCTAATAATGATAGGAAATGCGGGCGATGGGTAGCAAGATTTAAGAAAGAAAAACATCCAGAAATAAAATGGTACGGTTATCATATATCTTTATTGATGGCTCCATGGATTACAGCTGAATATATTATTAATAAATATCAAGAGTGTCTAGATGGCAAGCAGACAATGGACTTTTTCTATAATAAAGTTCTTGGTTTGCCTTATGCCGGTAGTGGAAACTCTGTAACAGAAGACACAATTAAAGGGCTTTGGACACCTAAAAAGAATCTTTATAAGGGAAGATTAGTTATAGGAGTCGATACAGGGCTATTTTTGCGCTTTGTAGTGGGTAATAAGCAAGGATTGGTAGGATATGGCCAAATGACCGATTATATGCCAGATAAGGTCAATAAATTAGCTTTAAACCAGACATTAGAGTATTTTCTTAAAGAGTTCCCCGAAAGTATAATGGTTATTGATCAAGGCGGCGATATTATTGGGCCAAGAAAATTAAGAGAAAAATATCCTGGGCGTGTATTTTTATGCCATTATGCTCAAGATAGGAAGACAATGCAATTGATACGCTGGGGGAAAGGAGATGAAAGCGGTAATGTATTAGTAGATAGAAATAGGATGATACAGCTTGTTATTGATGAAGCAAAAGACAGTAGATTTCATTTATATAATGGAGAAACAGTAGAAGAATGGCATGAATATTGGCTACATTGGATCCATATTTATAGAACAGTAGATGAGGATAATGCTTTATCAGTCCCTAAATATGTTTGGATGAGGAGTGATAGGGATGATTGGGTGCATGCGACTGTTTATTGGCGAGTAGGCATTGATAGATTTGGTGGCATGGGTGCAATAGTTAGTCCGACCGAACAACCAGATCCAAATAGTTATGAATTAAATCCTGATGAATCAGTTGACTTTAATCCCCACAAGATGTTTGGCAAACAAGTATCCGAAGAAGAACCATGGTGGGCCGAAAGTGAGGAAGATGATTGGCGCAGTGCTTAGTTGTATTGTTGATAAAAAAATTATATAATAATACTATGAGTATCCTAGACGCGTTTTATTCCTTAGGGGGTAAAACAAATAAAGCAACTGGGGAACAGAACGCTCAAGAAACTGAAGAGGGAATATCCTCTGAAAAATTCCCCGAATTAAAACTCGACATGAAAAATGCCGATCTTGTTGATTTGACAAAAGAGTGGAAAAAGAAATGGGAAGAATCAGAGGTTTATTCAGTTTGGCAAGAAGCATGCAAAGTTAACGAGGAATATTGGAAAGGAAAACAGTTTGATTTGCCAAAGTCTGATAAGAATAGACCATTAATTGATAATGTAATATTTGAATCAGTGGAGACTTATTTACCGCAAGTTACCAGAAGAAATCCTGATCCAATGGTTATGCTTTCAAGAAAGGCAGAGCAAAGTAAAGAAAATCTTAATTTTGCCAGTGAACTACAAAAAGAATTAGTAGAAATAGCTGACGAGATAGTTTTGAGATTAAAATTGAGAAAAAGCGCAAGACATTGGGTGCTTTCTTTATTAGGCGTTATAAAAGTTGGTTGGGATTTAAATAAAGATATTCCTACTGCTAAAGCATTAAGACCAGAAAAGATAATTTTAGATCCAGATGCTACAGTAGATGAAGACGGATATACCGGTAAATTTATTGGAGAGTATGTTAAAAAAGAAGCTGGGGAATTAATTGATTTGCTTGAAGAAATTGGCGGAGAAAAAGAAGGCATCAAAAAAATTAAAGATAAGACAAAAGATAATAGAGGAACAGAAGTTACCTATATTGAATTTTGGACAGGTGAATATACTTGTTGGAAATTAGACGATAAAATTTTATATAAAGGAAAAAATTCACATTGGAATTATAATACAAAAGAAGAATCACCTTATAATGAAGATGGAACTCCACAGACAGATGAAGAAGGAAATATTAAAACGGTTTCAGTTCCTGGCGTAAATCATTTATCTGTTCCTAGTATGCCTTATATATTTTTGTCAGTATTCAATCTTGGCAAACAACCGGTTGATGATACTTCTTTAATCGGCCAGAATTTATCTACTCAAGATTTAATAAACAAAAGAATAAGACAGATTGACAAAAATGCAGATAGTATGAATGGTGCTATTGCTGTATCTTTAGAAAGAGCCGGCATGAGCATTGGGCAGGCCAGAGGAATAAATGATGCAGTAAGAAGGGGGGGGACCATTGCTATTCCGGCCGGTTCTGTTAATGAAGCCCTTGTCCGTTTAAGCGCGCCATCATTGCCAAATGATGTTTATTTGCAATTAACTGATACCCGTTCAAGAGTGAGAGATATTTTTGGCATAAGAGGTTCAAGCGCGGCAGGATTGCAAGATGAAAAAACCGTTAGAGGAAAAATACAAAGCAGATTGCTGGATACAGATAGAATAGGCGGTGGCTTTAGTGAATATTTAGAGCAAATGGCCGATAGGATATATAATTGGTTTGTGCAATTATTATATGTTTATGATGCTAATTATAAAGGAAAAGATTTACCAAAAATCAGAGTAAGCGTCAAAGATGGTTCATTATTACCAAAAGACAGCACTACTTTAGCAAATCAGGCCATTGAGCTGGCCGGACAAAATCGTATGTCTTTGATAGATTTATATAAGGCATTGGATTATCCAAATCCTGAAGAATTGGCAGCCAATGTATGGCTAGAAGCTAATGCACCTGAATTATTATTGAATAATGATTCCCGAGTTCAGCAAGTAATGCAAACACAAAAAGAAAATGCCGGCAATGAGCAAAAGCCAGTATCTAAATCAATTAATTTTAAAGATTTGCCACCGGAAGGACAAGCGCAGTTAGCTTTTCAGGCTGGATTACAATTAAATCCTGAAGCTGTGGCCGCTTATAATGAATCAAAAATGAAGAAAGAAGCAACTAAAGATATAATGGTGGATTTAGGCAAAAAAGCTATAAATGATATTAATCAAAATAATCAACAAATATTATGAGAAAAGTAGAACCAAAGACAGATGATTATGATAGACCAATGAGTAGTAAAGAAAAAAAAGTAAAGGTTTATCCTCAGCTTAGATTAGATCATGAATCATTCCCGGAAACAAAAAAATGGGAAGTTGGCAAGGAATATACTATAAAATTGAAGTTAAAAATGACTGGATTATCAATTAGTAGATTTCAAAATGATTCAGAGTTTTATATTACAGGTTTTGAAATAAATAAATAATAACATGCCTTTTAAATCACAAGCACAACGAAGATATTTATTTGCTCTGAAGCCAGAGATTGCTAAAGAGTTTGCTGATAAAACAAAAAATATATCTGCTTTGCCAGAAAAGGTAAAAAATAAAAAACCAGTTAAGCCAAAAATTGCATAATTTGTAAAATAGTTCTTTATAATATATAATATTAATTAGTGATGCGCCCTCGAAGGGTCGGCGCTGATATAAATAGCAAATCGTAACAATAAAATATGTCAGAAAAACAAATGGCAGATATTCCTCATGAAGGCGAAGTCAACTTTGCCTTAGAGGAAACAGAGGACAACACCTCTGCGGAATCGCCAACCGAAAATAACGAACAAGATGACACCCAAGCTACTGAGGGGGAAGATGAAAATACTCAGTCAGATAATCAGGACGATGATCCTGATAACACAGATAAAAATGACGTCTTGAAAGATGGACAACGTCTTGATCAACATCCACGCTGGCGTAAGCGTGAAAAAGAGTGGAAAGAACGCTTTAACGAGCAGGAAACTCGCTATCAAGATGAAATCCAAAAACTTAGAAAGGAGCTTTTAGGCAATAAAAAAGACGATGTCAACTTCAATGAAGATGACTATGAAATTAACAGCGGATGGTTTGGTGGAGATAAGCAACAATGGAAGCAATATGTTATCTATAATGATAAAAGATTGCAAGCTATTCAGGATAATACTTTGACTAAAATTAATGAAGCTAAAGCAGCTGAAGATAAAGCGGTCAAAGATGCTACTGATTTTATGCAAAGTGAAGTAAAGTCTATTGAATCTGACAAAGAATTAAACCCTGATGGAAAGAAAATTGATGTTAATAAACTGGTTAAATTTACTATTGATAATGATTTAGTCGATTCTAAAGGACGTTGGAATTATAAGGCTGGATGGAGATTAATGGATACATCAGCAAATAATAATACTAACGACCGAAAGAAAATTGCCGGAGCTACTATCTCTAAGTCAAGCGGAGAAGTAAAACCTACTTCATTTAAAACCTCAGAGGATTTCAAGAGTAATAAACCATGGTAAAAATGTTTAGTAGGTAGGATCTCCAATATTTACTAAAAAACTAACTACCTACAACCATGACTGAATTATACGGCCAAAGGATACAGACTACTGTGCAAACAGAATATTTGCCATTTGTAGTCGATACTATTCTTGGTTCAAACGTGCTTTTTCAACGTGTTGTTCGTGCCGCTAAAAAATGGAGTGGTAGAACTTTAAGGGTGCCTATTAAGTATGCAAAAAATACCACAGGCCAATCTTTCCGTGGATTTGATACTTTTTCTGTAGCAGCTACAGATAATCGTCAATACATGGAATATACTCCAAGTTTCTACCAGATTACTTGTGCTTTTCCTGGTGATGAAATGTCAGTTGCTGATACAGATTCAAAAGTTTTAGATTTGATGAAATTAACTATTCAATCAGACACAGAAGATATGGCTGATGATCTTGGCACTATCTTCTATTCTGATGGCACAGGCCACAGCAACAAGGATCCATTAGGGCTAGCAGCCCTTGTTGATGATGGAACATCCGTCTCAACAATTGGCGGTCTTAGCCGAACTACATATTCAACACTTCAATCAACTGTTACCGCTTCTGGCGGAACATTAACCTTAGCAAAGGTCGATACTTTATGGATTAACACTGGTTCTGGCGCACAAAAGCCAAGTGCTTTTTATTCTACAGAAGCAATATTCAATTATTACGGACAATTGCTTAGACCACAAGAAAGAATTACTAAAGACGCTTCTCTTATGAAGGGTGTTACTGCTGGATCAGGATTTACTGCACTACACTATAATGGTAAGCCAATCTTGATGGATGAAAAATGCACCTCTGGCGCATTAATTGCTGTTCGTGAAGATGATGTTGACTGGTATGCCTTGCCTTATAAATTAGCAAAACCAGTTCAATATAAATCTCAAATTGATGGAAATGATTACGGAGCTCCTATGGGGCTTGGTTTTAGTTGGTCTGATTGGATTATTCCAGCTAATGCTGCTGGTGTTGTTGGCCATATCTATTTTGGCGGCCAGTTTATAACTAAAAATCCAAAGAGACACGGAAAACTTACTGGAATAACTGGCATTTAATTAGTGTTTGCCTTTGACCGAGGGGCCAATTTTTATAGCCTACTCGAGAGGGAAACTTAAAAGAAACACAACCATGAAATTACGAGATTATATTCCAGCGCTTAAATATGGCGCTAAAGTATATCCAGAGGATATAGCCGGCATGGTAGGAATACCTTATGTCGGAAGCATATTTTATGTTGATGCTAATGCCGGCAGTGATACTGCCAATAATGGTACAGCACAAAATAATGCTTTTGCCACAGTCGCTGCTGCTTATGCAGCTTGCACCAGTGCAAAGCATGATGTCGTCGTTATTGCTCCAACTGGAGGAACAGGCAGAACAGCTGAAACAACTGCAATTACTTGGGCAAAGAGATTTACTCATTTGATTGGCAATGCCGCTCCAACTGTTCAAGATGTGAGAGCTGGTATTGGTTTCAGTACAGGTGGTTCATTAGTTATATCTGAAAATGGAGATATCTTTAAAAATATTACTTTTACCAGTTCAGCAGATATTGACGAATCAGTGTCTGTTACTGGAAGTTATAACTCTTTCTTAGGAGTTGATTTTAAAGGCACCTATAATGCTACATCAGCTGATTCTACTCCTTGGAGAGCATTAAACATTGCTGGTGGACAAGAAAACTATTTTGGAGGATGTACACTTGGTTCAGATACAATGACTAGAGGAACTGCTAATGCCACTTTGGAATTAGAAAGCGCTGCATCTAGAAATGTATTTGATAATTGTTTATTCACAATGCATAATGACACTGCCAATACTCCAGTTCATGTTCTTGCCACCGGTGCCAATGCCATTGATAGATGGGTACAATTTAATAATTGTACATTCTATAGTTTCTGGACTAACCATACTGATAAAACTGCTGCCGTATTTAATCTTTCAGCTAACACGACTACTTCTGATATTTTGATGACCGGCAATAATTTAGCCATTGGATTTGATGATTGGGAAGCTATTGCATCTAATAAGATGTGGTTCCCATCATACGAAGCACAGAACGCAGGAGCTTATACTGGTCTGGCAATCAACAATGCTTAATATTCAATCTAATTAATTAAACGTAAAAACCATGACTAACGCATCTCAACTTACTGGAGCAGTGGTAATAGTCGCTCAAGGGATTTATTCTGAAAGATCTACTGCGCTTCATAATATTGGAGAACTTGCCCATTCAAACGATGGTCGTGCATTTAGGTACTGTAAAGTTGGAGCAACAGCTTTAGTGCCAGGTAAATTGTATCAAGCTCCTGCAGAGGACACTACAAATTACCAAGCACTAACTGTTACTGCTCCTAATGCTGGGGACACTTCTATAGTGACAACCACTACTGTTACTCTTGCAGTAAATGTTTTAGCAGATGGATTTTTAACAATCACTTCTGCTACTACAAATGCAGGTCAAATATTTAGGATTAAAGGTAATACAGTTGCATCTGCAGCAGTAACTACCTTTACTTTAGATGATCCTGTTACTTATGCGCCAACTGGTACAGTTGTCGTAGACGCACATCCAAATCCTTTGAATGGAGTAATAGTTAATCCAACTACTATTAGTTCTGCTGCTAAAGGTGTTGCTTTATATAAAGTGACTGCTGCCTATTTTGGCTGGTTACAAGTATCTGGTCCAGCATCTGTATTAGCTGACGGAGCAAATGCTGTTGGAGCTGCAGTAGTACCATCAAATGGTGTTGCTGGAGCTGTCGAAGATGCTGCAAGTCCTGGATCACAAGGTCCGGAAGTCGGAGTTTGTCTTACAGGCGCAGCTGATACTGAATATGGATTAGTTGATCTACATTTGCTATAACCTTATTGCTTTCCTCTGCCTCTTTTGGGGGCAGAGATAAGGCTGTAAGAGCCTAGCAGTGCTAATTACAATGTTGGACTTACTGCACCAACATAATTAAAAAAACAATGCGATACGCAACATTTATTAATTGGACTGATGAAGTCTTTACAGGTTATTGGAACGGCAAACCATATACCTTTAATCCAGGACAAAAAGGTGAGCATTTGCATGAATCAATCGCTCAACACTTTGCCAAGCACCTTACAAATCAAGTGCTTCAAAACGGATCTATAAAAGATGGAGAAAAGTTTACATCTCCTAAAAAGCCAGAGGAAGTTCCTAAATTTATGGAGTTATTTAATAAAGCATTTAAAATTGATGGAGATGGGCAGGATGTTGATGCAGAAACAGGATTGCTGGTGGGAAATCAAATTGAAAAGCCACAGGCCGGATTGACGATTCAACAAGATGAGCCATCTATGAATATCAAAACTAAACCTAGAGAGCCAATAGATCCTTATGATGCTTCAAATCAAAAGGTAGGGCCAGGAGATACACCTCAAATGATTGGACAGATAGATGAAACTACAGAAGAAGAAAATTTTGAAGATAATAAATAATTATTTTACTCAGCTCATCATTTGGTGGGCTGGAATAAGATCATTAATTTAAAATTTATGGCAGATATTCAACAAGTTATAGCACAAAGAGGGACAGCTAATACTCCCGAAATATTAAGTTCTGCTACGGCATTATCCGCTAATACTGATAGGGGGGGATTTTTAATCCAGAATTTAGGAACAAATGTTTTATTTGTAAGATTAGGCTCGGGAGCTTCAACAACAGTATTTCATTTTGCATTAAAAGCTGGCAGTGGCAATGATGATGGCACCGGTGGTTCTATATCAATGGGAATAGACGGTCCATTAGTTTATACCGGTATAATTACTATTGCCGGAACTAGTCCTCGCTATGTAGCATTTGAATTATAAAAATATGAGTTTACAACAACCAAAAAAAAATTTATCATTACCTGATGAATTAAAACAAGCCATTGAGAAAGGACAGAATAAATTGACTATCCTTGAAACAGATACTAATAGATTATCTCGTTTAAAAATACAGTTAAAAATTGAAATAACTAACCTGGGCGCTGAAAAGGATGAATTATTGAAAAAGATTGATGAATTCAAAGAGAAATTTAAAAAAATTGAAAATGATATTTATCATCTTGAGGATACTAAGAAAATTATTGAGAAAGAATTGATGGATAGTCGTAATGAGTTAAAAGATAATCGTCAATTTATAGTAAAAGAATCAGCAATAATAAAAGAAAAAAATGATCAAATTAGAGAAAAAGAAACAAATATTAGTCAACGCGAGAAAAATATTGTTAAAATTGAGAATGATATTAAAAATGAAAAGTTGACATTGAATAATAAAAGACAGATTTTATTAGAAGCATTAAATAAGATGTAATATGAGTGGAATAAACCCTGGTCTATTCGATCCTGAATTATCCGGCGGGGCTTTAGAAAGCGGTGGAAATCTTGAAATTATAAAAGATTTAATAACTCCAGTTGCTGATATTCCAGAATATTTTCAAGACACTAATTTTGTTACAGGGGATAGTCCTGTTACACTTGATTTGAATGTTGCGCTAGGACGCAATGCTACTAAAGGAACAATCATTAATGATGGTACTGGAAATTTTACAGTATCTTTTTCAAATAACGGAACTGATTTTGGCGATGAGATTACATTGAAAAATAATGATATATTGAACTTTGATAAAATAAGCGTAGATTCCTTAAGGATAACTTGGGTGGCAGATAGTAGCTATAGAGTATTAGTTATATGACTTTAGAACTAACAAAAAAATTTATAGATTATGCATCAGGTATAATTGCAGATGTTACTAATTTTGATAATATTTTATCTAGTGGTGATGACACAGTCCAAAAAGCATTAGAAACTTTAGATGATGGTGCAGTTAATGTTGCTGGCGATATAATGACAGGTGATTTAACTACTCAAAATGTTATTATTCAAAATACTTATGGATTAAGGTTACTGGATGTAGCTGATAAATATATTGAAATTGCCACTCCAAAGTCTGGTTTAGCCAATAATATAACAGTCAATATTCCTTTGATAGTTGTATCACTCACTTTAGCTGGCAAAGAAATAGATAATGCTTTTTCAGTAAGGCAAACAGCTCCAGGATTTATAGACTCGGGGGCAATATCAGGGAATAGAGAGGGGTTAGGTTTACAAGTCCCAGTGCCTAGTGCATTAAATAAATATACTTTTGGTTTTCAAGTAACAATAAACGGATTAGAATATGGAGTGGCATTTCTTTTAGCTCCTAATACAAGTTCAGGTAGAATTGTGGTTATGGGTAATGGCACTACTTATGGTTATTCTCAAGTATCAGGAACAAACTTAGGAGATTTTTGGTTTGGCAATTCAAGTGTAAGTTGTTTATTAGATGTTTCAGCTGGTAATTTTATAATGACCGATCAGACTGATATTATCACTATGGAAGTTGGCGGTGCAGGAGTGGAGCCAGATATTAAACTAGATTCTGGAAGTCTATATACAAAATACAGTTATAAAGGGATGGAGATAAACTCTGGATTAACTGGCAGTGGGCAAGGAGTGGTATTTTTTGAAAGAAGTTCACCATTAGCGACTTTATCTTTTTTATATGATTCTGGTCCTGTAAATGCTCGGTATGTATTTACTAATACATTAGGAACAGAAGTTCATCAGTTTTTCTTGAGTGGAAAAGCCAAACACACTGGAGAAATAGAAATAGATGGTAATTTGAATCATGATGGTAGTAATGTGGGTTTTTATGGGACGACACCTATAGCACAACAAACTGGTGTAGCTGTTACAGCAGCAGCAATACATGCAGCATTAGTTAATTTAGGTTTAATTACAGCTTAATATAAAATATATGATAATTAGATTTGAAAAATATTTAGATGAAGAAGATAGTATTCTTTTAAGAGAAATACATTTAAATGAAGGAATGGGTATTCCTTTTGAAACTAGGGAAGCTGGACTATTGAAGATTTGAGAGAAAGAAATGCAAGAAAACATCAGGCAGTTGAAGAAGACGATAGAATTTTAGTTTTAGCAGAAGAAGCATATTTATTAAATAAAAAAAAATAAAAATGGAAAAATTAAATGAGTTAAAAGCAAAATTTTATGATTTAATTGTTCAAAAACAGGCCGTTGAATTAGAGATGCAGCGATTAAATCAAGCTATTTTAAATCTTCAAAAAGAAGATAAACAAAAAAAATCTAAAAATGAAGCTACTTAATCCAAAAGAAATAAAAGATGATAAATCAGAAAGTTTAGAGCAGACTAAAAGAATAATAAATAAATTTTCTAAAGAAGAATCTCGTTTGGCAATTATGATTAATAATGCCCGTGATAAAGCGAAGAAAGTTATTAAAAAAAATAATGAAGAACTTGATGATTTTAAAAATCAGATAAAAATAAAAAAATCAATATTGGAACAAGAAGTAATTAAGTTAAAAGAAATTAGAAATAAATTATTAGAGCCAGTTGATAAAATAAAATTAGAAGCAGAAGGATATTTGGAAGAAGCAAAACAGCAATTAATAGATGTTAATTTAAAAGAAAAAGAATTAGAAAAGTTGATCAATATTAATAAAGATAGAAAAATTAAAGATAATATTAGGGAAAAAAATATAAAAAAACAGGAGAATGAAATTGAGAAAATAATTAGCAACCTTAATAAAAGAGAAAAAGAAATATCAAATTTAGAAAAAACATTAAAGAATAATTGGGACAAATATAAACTGGAGATTCAAAAATTAAACAACAAGGTTGATGCTTTATCTGAAAAAGAAAGCCAATTAAATATACAAGAACAAGCTATAGAAGATAGAAAATTAAGTCAAGATAAACGTGATAAAGAATTATTAGGAATTAAACAAGGCCTTGAGAGTGAACGTGATGCAATTAAACAAGCAAAGATACATTTAGGAATAAAATTATGACCAATGCGACTAGAGATAATAATAATATACCAGTATTATTAGGCACTTCCAATGCCGATGGATTGACTCCTTTGCCGATTCAAGTTGAAAGCAATCATTCTATATTAATTGATGATGATACTGGGGGAAATTTAGTTGATAGTTATGATTTAGCTAATTATACAATAAATTCATATTTATATTCTGGAGCAGTAATACGTGTCGCTCAATCAGTAACTGGAGAATCAGGAGTATTAAATAGCATTGAATTTTATGTGGCTAAATTAGGTAGTCCAACAGGTAATATTGTCTCTAAAATATATGCTCATAGCGGCATTTTTGGCACTAGTAGTAAACCAACTGGGGAAGCATTAGCCGTATCAGATAATTATGATATTGCTACATTAGACACATCTATATCAAAGGTTAATTTTACGTTTAGTGGATCAAATAAAATAATATTATCTGCTATAAAATATGTCATTTCATTAGAATATTCGGGAGGGGATATTTCAAATAATTTAATGGTAGGTTATGATAATTCTAGCCCAACTCATGGTGGTAATTTATCATATTATGTATCTAGTTGGGTAGATAACAATTCCTGGGATTTAGTATTTTATCTATATAAAGATTATGATACAAATAATGTTCGAGATGATAATATGGTGCCTGTAGCAATGGGAGTATCTAGTAGTGATGGCATAACTCCTGTGGCAATGTATATTGACTCAGGCACTAATAAATTATTAATTAATTCAAATTAAATTATAATTATGGCTGAAGCAAAAAGAGACAATAATTATATTACAACATTAATAGGAGTTAGTAGTTCAGATGGAGTAACTCCAGTCAATATTTATGTTGATCCAGATACTCATAGATTACTAGTTTCTGCTGTTTCTGGCGCTGGCGGAAGTGATACACAAATCCAATTTAATGATGGTGGTGCTTTGGGCGGTGATGCTGGAATGACTTACGATAAAGATACTAATATTTTGACAATTGGGGGAGTTTTAATATCTGGATTAACAGCTTCTGAATTAGTGGCCACAGATGCTTCTAAAAATTTACAATCTTTGGCAGTGGCCACATATCCATCACTGACAGAAATTTCTTATATTAAAGGATTAACTTCAGCTATTCAAACTCAGTTAAATTCTAAGGCCCCTACAGCTTCTCCAACGTTCTCAGGGACAGTAACTATGCCCGTAGGGCTTACTGGAGTCCTTAGGGCAGATTCTGGCGTTGTGTCAGTAGATACTGATATAACAGATTTAGTCACTGAGGCAGCAGCTGATGGGGTTACTAAGGGTAAAGCAGCATTTACGGCTACTGATTTTGATGCGGCAGCCGGCGTGATTTCGATTGATTATGCTAACGCACAGAAAGCATCTACTAGTCAAGCAGGATTTTTGACAGAATTAGCTATTGCATCAGAAGTAAATACCGGAACAGATAACACAAGAGCTGTTACGCCTGATGCATTAGCTGGCTCTAATTTAGGAATAAGATATATGCAAGCAGTAGTATTTGATTTTACGACTGATACGGCAACTGGTGATGGTAAATTTTATATGCATATTCCCGTTGGACTTGGAGGAATGAATCTTGTTGAAGTTCATGCAGAAGTTATTACAGCCGGCACTACTGGAACACTTGATATTCAAATAGCAAATGTAACACAAGCTGCTGATATGTTAACTACTAAGATAACAATTGATTCTGGTGAAACAGGATCTGATACGGCAGCCACTCCAGCCGTTATTGATACTAATAATGATGATGTAGCAACAAATGATTTATTAAGAGTAGATGTAGATGCGGTGCATACTACAGCAGCGCAAGGGCTAATAATAACATTAGGATTCCAATTACCATAAAATTATAAAATTTATTAATATATGGCTACTTTATATGAATATTACAATACAGGTGATAATGATTTCGCTAGAACAGATGCGACTACTTGGAGGTTTCAAACTTTTACTCCTGATACCACCCATAATATATCTTCAGTTAAATTAAAAGGATATAAAGATGGTTTACCTGGAACGCTTACTGTAAGTATTAGAGCAACTTCAGGAGGAGAACCAACTGGAGGAGATTTGGTTAGTGGAACTTATAATGGGGATTCTTTAAGCAGTAGTTCACCTGGTGCTTGGTTTGAAATTACTATGACTGGCTCAAGCCCTACCTTGACAGCTTCTTCTCAATACGCAATCGTTGTTAGAGGAGCGAACGCTGAGAATAATAGTTTAATGTGGAGAATAAATATTGGTGGTTCATATACAGGCGGCACGGGCGGTTTATCAACTGATTCTGGTTCTTCTTGGACTATATTAAGTAGCTATGATGCAATGTTTGAGGAATATGGTGATGTGTTGGCAACATTTATACCAAGACAAATAATGATATTTTAATAAAAATTATGGCGGAAGAAACAACATTACAAATTATAGGTATATTAATAGCAGGTGCCGGTCTCTTAGGTTGGTTAATAAAAATAATAATTGTGTTCTTTATTAATCAGTCAAAAGAAAGATCTAAATACATTGAGCAATTAGTTGATCAAAATCAGAAAAATACTGTAAGTTTTGTTAACACAATCAATCATCAACGAACTTTAGATAGAGAAATGCAGAGCAAGCATTTAAAAACGATCCAGAAATTAACTGAGGAAATAAAAATATCAAATGAAGTAAATAGAAGAATGTTAGATTTATTAAAAAAATCCAATGAGTAGCAATCAAAATCCGTTATATATAAAGGGTTGGGAGAATGGGATAGCTGATTCTCCTCATCTTGGAGTTGGATTAATAAGAAATGCTGACATTGAGAGTTTTCCAGGGGCCGTCAAAGTTGCTAAGGAACCTCAAAATCTTTTTCATAGTATAAATGAGTTAACTTTTACTGCTGAAACATCTGATCTTTGCACAGTTTCAGAGGCCATAGAAGCTAACGGAAATAACTTTACGGGTGCGGCAGTTTATTTTACCACCACAGATACATTGCCGGCCGGATTATCAATAGATACTGTTTATTATCTTTATCAGATAAGTTCTACTACTTTTAAAGTTTGCACAAGCTATAAAAATTCAGTAGGAAGTTCGGCTGGAACATTTATTGATATTACTGATACAGGCACAGGCACGCATACTATGCATCAAGTCGGAATTGGTGATGTAAAGTGGATTTTAGAAGATTCTAGTACTAATAATTTATGGATACTTAGTTCGACTGGTAGAGTATGGTTTAGTGATGGGGTAAGAGCTTATCTTTTACATAATTCAGCAATAGAAAATCCAGATTCTTCTTTGGATAATGCTTCTGGGAATGGTTTAGCGATAACTCCGTTTTCCAATACGGCAGCTACATTTCTCTTTGTGTTTAGAAATAATAAGATTGATGTTATTAATGTATTTAACAATACTCAAATTGAAGCATTGAATTGGTCGAATGATTGGAAAGATTTGAATACGGCAGCAGGATTAAACAAAAGCCATGAAGCTATTGTCGGTCAAGATGATGCAATATATTTTTGTGATGGACATTATGTAGGAAGCATTATAGAAAATGCTGGGATTACTTTTGATCCTTCTAATTCTTCAACTTACACTTATAATAATCAAGCATTAGATTTACCGAAAAGAGAAATAGCTCAATGTTTAGAAGAATTAGGCACAGATTTATTAATTGGCGGTAATGTATATAATAAAATTTATCCTTGGAATAGGATAAGTGATTCATTCGGGTTGCCTTTAGAGGTGTCTGAATTCAGTATAAAGAGAATGAAAAATATCGGTAACTTAGTATATATTTTAGCTGGAAGATGGGGGAATATTTATACAACTCAAGGAACCTATGTAAATCATTTTAAAAAAATACCAACTTATGTTATTAATAATGATTATGTAATACAATCAAACCCTATTACATGGGGAGGTATCGTAGTAGTAAATGGCGCTTTATTATTTGGATTATTAGGCCAGACAACAAATTCAAGTGGAGTCTATAAGTTATATCCAGATGGAAAATTAATACATGATAATACTCCTTCTGCTGGTTCACAGAATGTGACAGCTATATGGGCAAAGGATAATTTTTATATAATGGGCTATACTGACGGAATAGATAGTTTCAATTTGACATCTCAATATAGCTCTGGATATAAAACAGTTTTGCATTCGCAATTTTATCCTGTCGGGACCAAAACATCAAAAGCGACTTATTCTAAATTAGAAGTAAGAATAGCTACACCGGCTTCAATTGGTAGTATTAGAGTTAGTTACAGAACAGATAAAAGTTCGTCATTTATAACATTGGCTACTTATGCAATGGATGGCTCAAATCTTACATTTGAGTCTGATATTGGATTGACAGACATTGAAAATATTAATATACAAGTAGAAATGCATGGTAATATGGAATTTTTAGAAGTAATATTATATCCATGATGGAAGATATACAAAAACAACTAGATAATTTGAATGATAGGATTGCATCGTTAGAAATTAATCCTATATTAAAAGATCATAGACATAATAGATTTGATTCATATCCTGTTGATTTCAGTGATATTGATAACAAAAAACTCTATGTTCATCATACAATTTATGGAGCAGATGCAGCAACGGGAGCGAATTATGGAGTATTTTATATAGTACCAGTGGCTTGTGTTATAACTGCATTTCAAGAAGTGCATCAGACAGCAGGTTCAGATGGTGGTGCGGTTACTTTACAATTAGAAAAATTAAGCGGCACAACCGCGCCAGATTCGGGAGATGTAGTATTATCAACGGCTTTATCGTTAAAAGCTACGGCAAACACAGTCCAAAATGGAGTGTTGACATTGACTTTAGCTTATAGATCATTAAAAGCAGGCGATAGGTTATGTTTAAAAGATGTGGGGACATTAACAAGTGTTTCCAATGTAACTGTTAAAGTAGAATTATTAGTGTTATAATAAAAACATGAAAAGCTATACTACAGGAAGAAATTTATACGGAATTTTGACTAAAAATACAGCCACGGCAAATCTTACTTTTGGCGATGAAATAGCTAATGATGATTATCGCGCTTTATGCGCTTTGCATGATTGGCCATGGTTGGAAAGATTAAGGACATTATCAACGGTTGCTGATACTGCTAATGTTGCTTTGCCTTATGATTGTGATTTAGTGAGAGAAGTAGCAGTAATAGTTTCAGATACTAGACATACTCCTGATTTAGCTCCAGACCAAAAATTTTGGGATAAACTAAATGAAAGCAGTGTATCTTCAGACATCCCAGAGTATTATTATATATTTGATGGTGATGTTTATTTATGGCCAACGCCGTCAACAGCTGGAAATACCATTAATATAACTCAAAAAACCAGAGTGATTGATCTTAGTGTGGCTGATTATACGACAGGAACGATTACAACAGCAACAAATGGCAGTGCGGCAATTGTTGGAAGTGGCACTAGTTGGACTTCACAGATGGTTGGACGCTATATCAGAATAACTTATATCAATACAGCAAATACTGGCGATGGTTTATGGTATGAAATTGCTGGTGTAACTGATGCTACCCATTTGACATTGACTAGAGTTTATGGTGGAACATCTATAGCTGCTGGATCTGCTTTATATACAATCGGGCAGATGTATCTACTACCGGAATCATTTCATGATTTGCCTTGGATATGGGCGGCTGGTCAATACTGGTCAAAAGAATCAGACTCAAGAGGAGCAGATTTATTGGCAATACATGGTAATATAGGAAGCGGAAGCAATCCGTCAACAGGTAGAGTGAAGATATTAGAAAAATCATATTTGTCAAATACAACAAATTTGGTGATTGATGACGGCGGAGAGGATGAAATTCAAAATCCAAATTTAACTATTAGCATTTAAAATTATGGCACAATATCAAGGATTATCAATTGTTGATTATTTGAAATCAATAGGCAAAAC
>Ga0100403_1001964_pt1 | contig 17294 bp, 21 predicted proteins | sample CryGeymet201501t_FD_83663 | JGI IMG/M metagenome (GOLD analysis project Ga0100403, IMG submission 83663) | Groundwater microbial communities from Crystal Geyser aquifers in Utah, USA - Crystal Geyser metaG 2015-01t | ecosystem: Environmental > Aquatic > Deep subsurface > Groundwater | place...
AAGTCGTTAAGGGCCGAAAAAAATTCCGTGCAAGGGCTAGGAAAAAAAAAAAAAAAAAAAAAAACTTTTTTTTTCTTTTATGTTGACGTCCAACCTCTTCGGAATATGCTGCACGGATGAACGGCAGCGACAGCGACAGCGACAGCGACAGCGACAGCGACAGCGACAATGACTTCGGAGAGGATCTCGCCGACGACTGCGCGTGCCCTGTTTGTGGCACAGAAGGCACGTATCTCGGGTCATTTAGAGGAGCAGCGCACCTTCGCTGCTACCAGTGCCGAACGGATTTCTATGTCATTCAAGACGACTGACGAAGCCTTGCGTCCTGTGAAAGAAAGAAAATTTCTATGCCATAGCCGTAGAAACATGTTACTATTCTGCGCATGTCACAAGACGGCACACTTCCTATTCCCGAATCGATCGACGGTTCTACTGGGAGCGTTCGTGCGACTCTCAAGCTACGGAATCATGGTTTCGAGCCTGCCAGAAACAGGCGGCGAGTCCGTCCTGAGCCTAGTGCCGAGACAAAAGAAAGAGTGGAATGGCTGTCATGGCTCTCGCATTCTGTCGGCTATGACTTCGACGACGACGATTACGACCCCCACGACGTTGCGCCTGAGCACAGAATCGAAATCTGGCGCGCGCAGCGTAACGCTAGAAAAGCGCAGGACACGCTGGACACGTAGCGCAGTCGTGATACAGTGCTTCTACGGTGAGGGTTCGCAGTGTCGACCGGCACGTTTAACGCATACGGCGAATAAAGAGTCGAACGTCGCTCTGCGACCCTCGCCGATCTAGGTTGAAGAAGGAGAGAGTATGTCGCAGACGTTCTATGCGTTGATGGATAGATATTCGTCAGGCATCAATCAGATATCCGACCTCAACAAAGAAGACACGTCATACATGAGGAGGTTCGATTCTCTATCGGACCTGCTTTTAACTAGATTCGAGACTGACGCTCACTTCGTTATCTATCGAGTTTCAGGAGCCGACAACATTCCCCGCATCAACAAGAGTGCGTTGCGCGGTATCAGGGATGCTGGCATGGATGTGCTCGTACATAGTCTTGTGATCGACTACGACAACTCCTCGGCATCTGGAGAACATGCAGGATGGACTCCTGAGTCTTTGCAAGAGTTTTCACGCGCATTCGAGGACAAGTGCGACGACTTGATGTCGCGATGGTCTGCATTCTATACGACGAGAGGAGGCGTGCGCATCCTCTATAAACTGAGCGAACCCATACCGTGTGATGATGCCGAGCTTTTAATTCGCGGTCTTATCACACGATACCGCACTCTAGGTATCAAGGTAGATAACCTGATTGACTGGACTCGTCTTTTCCGCGCCCCGGACGTACGACGAGACGGTGTCCAGCAGGGGGACCAATGGTGGTTCATCTGTGCTCAACAAGAGAACACTCTCAACCCCGACGAAGTCCCCAAGGTCGGATCTCTTGCTTCGATGACAGACATCATTCCATTCGACTCAGAACGTCCTTCAGAGGACGACGCATGCAACCTCCTATGGACGGAGAACAACGGACGTCGAGTTACCATCCAGTGGTATAGGATTGCCAAACGCGCCCTGGCAGGACGTTCCTGCTATGGATGTATATTCGAAGACAAGCTCATTGCCGAGGACGGACAGCGCAACCAAACTTTAATCTCGTATACAGGCTCGGCGGTATCTCTCCTTTACCGTTATCCCGACACAACTCCCGAGTTGATATTCGCGCTTTTTGTTCCCGCTGTGCAGCAGCTTGAAGGTAGCGACGGTAACAGGGCGTGGATAGATACCCTGTGGCACGGCATCAAGTTGGCGTGGGAACGCGAGGAAGGAAACCGGCGCCTCGAACAAGAAAAACTCGAAGAGGTAAAGGAGTTCGTACTTGATGGAAAAGAACGACTGATCGCCGGCGTCCGTGAGTGGAATCCGGCCCTCGTGAAGGACGCAGATGCAGCATGGGCGTGGATCAGCAGCCGTCAGATTATTGCTGCTCCATCTAAATACTTCGTAATGCGTTCCGACGGCTGGTATCACGGCACACCTTGTGGTAAGGACATGCTTCCCGCAACAATTCACCGTTTAGAAATGGAACGGCTGGTCGATGGATTCCTCTCGTCGATTTATGACAAGGACGGAAACGAGATTGGGGAGAAAACTTGCTCGCTAGCTACCTTATTAGAAGATCACGCTTTTGCCGTGCATGGCGTAAGAGGACGCTCCAACATGAAAGGAGGAGTGCTCTATATTGACCAGACAGGTCAGACCTTTCTTGATCTTTCCATGTACTGTCTTCGCACCGACATCAAGCCGAAGTATAACGAGGATGTTGACTCGTGGTTACATGCCTGCTTTGGAGAGCGTACTATCGAGGTAGAGAACTGGATCGGACACTCTCTCGATTTCAGTCGCCCAATCGCTGCTTTGTCCATCGTAGGCCCTCCTGGAATGGGCAAGAAGATGCTCTCGATGGGATTGGCAGGTTGCGTCAACACTCGCTGCATTGCGCAGGGAGAAGAGATGGTCGATCAATATCAAAGTGCCATCGCCAAGACTCCATTCGTTAATATCAACGAAGGTTTTCCTAGCCAGAACTACGGACGGAGTGCGGCGGACAACTTTCGACGCTGGACTTCAGGAGATCCGATCACTGTCAATCCTAAGTTCATGCCGACGCTTGAGATTCAGTCTCCTCTGCGAATTCTAATCACTGCAAACAACTCTGATGTCGTGCGCACTCTTTCGCAGGGTAAGACGCTGTCCATCGAAGATCGTGATGCAATCGGTATGCGCCTGCTTCATATTCAGGCCGAAGAGACATGCGCCCATTGGCTGCGTATGAAGGGAGGACTCAATTTCACCAAAGGATGGATAGACGCCGATGATGGTTCACCCGGTCAAGATTGCGTGGCTAAGCATTTTCTGTGGCTGTACAAGAATCGCAAGCCTATCCCTGATGGAAATCGTTTCCTAGTTGAAGGCGGACTGGACTCAGATGTCATTCAAGATATGGCACTGGAGTCTGGCATTATGCCTGATGTAGTAGAGACAATCATTGACCTCATCTCGTCTGGTCATAGTAATGACACTGCGGGCTTGAACGTGAACGAAGACACAGGTAAGATCTGCGTTCTCGCTAACGCAGTGGTACAACACCACGCCAAGATTGCTAGAAGGGGTGCAAAAGCTTTGACTCATCGACCCGTCGCCCAGGCACTAAGAACACTTAAACATTCTTTGTGGCCCGAAGGCAATCATCGCATTGAGGATGCGGGAGGAAAGCTGAAGCAAGCGCGGTGGTGGATGTTGGACAATTCAATGTTGTTACGGGCAGCGCGGACGAGCGGTTTCCGAACGGACAAGATTACGTCTCTGATGATGAAAGAGGACGACTATGTCGAAGAGTAAGATTCCCGGACAGAAAAACTACTGGAATATCATTTCGGCGTCACAATTGAAGGACTTCATCCGATCGCCCCGATATTGGTACTTCAAGAGCATTCTGAAACTCCATGTAGGTCCCCGCAAGCCGCACTTTCGATTCGGTGTCGTGTTATCAGAGGTTCTTGAGAGATATCTCAACGCGACTCCGCAAGGTACCGATCCTGTGACGAACAAGGCCGTAGACATCTATCCTGATGCATACACTCCGACTGACTTCGGCCAACCCCGCCTCGACGCCCGAGGCAACCAGGTAGTGCAACGATGGGACGCAGATCTGGTGGATCCGGCAAACGAAGGGCCGTGGATCAAAGAACTAGTCGAGGAGGCTGTTGAACATGGCTTTCTCAGGCGCACAGAAGGACGCTGGGTCGAGAAGGCAGTGCCTCATATCATGCTCGTAGATGGCGTGAGACTGACCGGAGCAATTGATCTCGCGTATCCAGAAGAGTTGACCGTGCTTGATCACAAGTCCCGTGGCAAACTGGCATATGCTGATTCAAAGCCGGCTCTTGCGGTGGACATCCAGTTGAATCTATATGCAGCATTCGTTGTCGCTGAAATGCGCAATCGGGGCACAGACATTTCATGTGATACTGTTATCACTATCGGTCATATCAACTACTCGAAAGACCGCAATGATCCTCGCGGCAAGCGAGTCAAACTAAAAACGGTAGAGATCACAGTAGCTCAGAACCAGCAGGTCCTGGACGACATTGTAGAGACTGCCGAGCGCATGCTCGTCACGAGCAAAGTGGATGCAGAGTTCTACGAGAAGGTGGAATGCACCGGCTCGGCATGCGCCAATGCCTATGGGAACAACTCCTGCCCGTACATGTGCATCTGCGGGGGAGAAGAAACGATAAAAGACTACCTGAAAAAGATTGACATAATGCGGGAGATGGGTATACTAGGGGACGACGTACGGACCCAGACCCTGACCCAGACAAACGAAAAGGAGACAAACATGGTCAAAAACGAAAGCGTCATCGAGCGTATGACTCGACTCGCAGCGCAGGGCAACACCAACAGCCCTAAACCCCCCGTCCCCCAGGTAACTCCCGCGGAGACCTTCGCAGAAACTCCTGATGTGACTCCCGTGGAGACCTTCGCGAAGGCACTTGAGGAAACCTTCGCAGGGACTCATGATGTGGCCACTGAGCAAAAACCTCAACGGTCCAACAAGCGACTGTCGCTGACCGAAATGGTTGCGAAGGTCGCGGCGAAGGCTCCTGCGGCTCCTGCGGCTCCTGCGGCTCCTGCGGCTCCTGCGGCTCCTGCGGCTCCTGCGGCTCCTGCGGCTCCTGCGAACATGAAGAACGTCTCTCGGTCTAAAGCCGAGCATGATGCTAAGTTCCTTCTCGCAGGGGGCGTTGCAGTGGGACGCACATGTCGCAAGACGGTCATTGATCTGTGCGATCTACTTAATTCTGTCGGCGCCAAGCTGGCAGAGGCACAAGGAGACGCCAAAGGCTACTGGCACCTGCCCGCCTTTAATCGCAGGGACGATCTGCGTTCAATGGCAGCGACCATCGTTGAGAATTATATCCCGCGAGGCGCGCTTGTGATTGCGCCGAGTCTGGCCGATCCCGACATCAACGCGCTGTTCGAAGGACTCGCTCCGTTCGCCTCATCTGTATTACGCCCGACGGGCAGCCGATAGGTCGTGGCAAAGATCGAGGACATCATGGCTCTGGTACGCGCTTCGAAGGAAGCGCGTACCAGACAGAGCACAGACTCTCCTGATGCTCTGGTCAAGATGTTTGAACAGGCGCGCGAGAACGAAATGAAGGTCAGGGCAGCGCACAACCTGGCCAACTCGGGAGAACTGGACAGGGCACTTGATCGTATGGCGACCAGTTCTAAGGCAGAACAATTCCTTCGCGCTCGTGTTGAACGCAACCTGTCACAGGAAGGAAAGAACGACAGACGCCCCGCATATCGAGAGGTCTACCGTATCAAGGAACTTGAATACTTTATTGATTACAGTGAAAAGGACATAGAGGCTGTCAACAACGTGCTGGTGCAAGCGCATGCACGTACCAACTTCGATCGTTACGGTCAGCACGGACTGAGATTTACTCGGGCTCAAGCCCAAGCTCTTTTGACGTTCGACAATCTTGAAGGTCTCTTTGGCCCTATCGGTGTCGGTCACGGTAAGACATTCATCTCCCTTTTATGCGCGGCTTTGGGGTGGGCGAAGGGCTGGAAACGTATGCTCTTGCTCGTACCGCCCGAGGTATATCCTCAGTTGATGCTGCGAGACATTCCACAAGCTCGCCGCGATCTCGTGCTCTTCGGTGTCAAGTTTATAGGTCTGGGAAATCTCACTCTCAAGCAGCGTAAGCAGAAAGTGACCTCCAGCAAGAACGGATGCTTCATCATGCCTTATTCTTTGATGAGCACAAAGGACTCCAGTTTCTTACTGAACGCTATCTCACCAAAACTCATAATCGCCGACGAAGCACACTGTCTGAAGAATTTACGTTACTCGTCGCGCGCTAAACGTGTGCGCCACTACATGAACGAACACGATCCCAAGTTCGTCGCACTGTCAGGCACGATGACCACGAAGTCGATCATGGACTATCGTCATCTGCTAGAGTGGTGCCTAGGTCCTGGTTCTTGTTTGCCTCTGACAGAGTCTCTCGCTCTGGAGTGGGCCAAGATCCTCGACTCGGAGACTCGTGCTCATAGTCTGGATATGGCAGAAAACGCGAGTACAGGCCCCATTCTGAAACTCGTACAGTGGGCACGTAATCGAGTGCAGGAGAAAGACTCACAAACGGACGAAGAGAAGGCCGCCAAGCACAAGGAGCTGGAAACTCTTCGATCTGACAAACGAGGCTTTCGTATGGCATACAAACTTCGCCTAGAAAGCACTCCAGGCATCGTACTGACTTCAGACGCACAGGTTGGAGCATCACTTTATTTCCACAATCTCAAGGCAGGTACTCCGAATGAAGCCGTAACGATGTTGATGAAGCAAGTCGAGGACGACTGGATTACTCCGCAAGAAGAGCCTATAGAGTTCGCACTGCACAAGTTCAAGTGGCTTAATGAGCTTTCTTGCGGATTCTGGTACTGTTTACGCTGGCCAACTCCAGAAGAATATGCAAAGAACCGTGAAAACCTGTCTGAGGAGCAAGCTGCCGATATTTTAAGTCACGCCGACGACCATCTCATGGCTCAGCGTGTGTATCATTCAGAATTACGCAAGTGGTTAGAATACAACCATCTTCCTGGTATTGATACACCGATGCTAGTAGGTGCGCATATTAGTCGTCATTTCGGCAAGGAATCACTCAAAGTCGATCCTTTTGTAGCTTCACTCTACATGGAGATGAAAGATCGTGACTTCAATGGCCGTCCGAATCGCATCTCAGAGCCTGTGTGGGTTGACGACTTCAAGATCCTTCACGCTGTTGAATGGGCAAAGGAATACAAGCATGGTATCATCTGGTATCATCATCAGGCAGTTGGGTTGAAACTTTCAGAGTATCTGACTTCCGCCGGCGTAGAGCACCTGCACTGTCCGGCAGGAGCGAACGAAAAGATCATCAACTCACAAGGTAAACTTGTAGTGGCCAGTATCACTGCCCACAACACAGGAAAGAACCTGCAATTTCACACTAACCAATTGATAGTTCAGTGGCCGCGTTCTGCTGAGGACATAGAGCAGTTACTAGGTCGCCTTCATCGTATGGGACAGGAAGCAGACGAACTGATCGTGCATACCAACCTTACGACTGACTTCGACCATATGCTAGTTAACGCCTGTTTGCTGGACTCACTCTACATCCACCAGACAGGAGGAGGCATGCAGAAGGTCGTTGTCGCAGGTTGGAATCCTCTTCCTCGTGTCTTCCCGAACAGCGTGCTCGTCGAGCGCGGCCTTCAACCGAATGGAGGAGAAGCGATGGAAAGGGCCATGAAAGAGTACTTCGGACAAGGACAAGAAACCAGCAAGAAAGAGCTTGACTCGTCGTCAAACTCTGGTACAGTACGAGTGTGGACGAAGTAGTCCGCAAGACGCACTGACATAGGACATAGGACAAGAAACATAGGACAGGAGACAAGAATGATTAATCCCTTCGACGCCCACTTTGCAGACATCCAGAATGTCAAGGCTTCCGGCAACAACAACTACGTGATGCCCGGCGTGTATCGAGCCAAGATCGACTCGGTCACAATGAAGAGGAACAGGAAACAGGAAGACATCTTTGTGATTCAGATGACCGTTCTCGAGATCGTTGCGCCGATCTCCAAGACGGCTTCTGGCAAACAGACCGAAAGTAATCCGACCGGAACGTCAATGTCACACGTGATCAAGTTCGCCGGTCCTGGCGCTGAAATGGCGCTCCCCAACATCAAGGGCTTCTGCATTGCTGCCATTGACGGATTCGCTGATGCATCCAATCAGACCGAACTGATCAAGATGATCTACAGTGACGCCCAGCCGCTTGCTGGTCAAGAGATTTTGGTTGAAGCTGTAGGTATCCTCACCAAGCGAGATACGGATTTCACGCAGATTCGTTATTCGCCCGCGCCGACCTCGACGACAGCTGAGTAGTTCGTACTACTCTGCCGCATCCAGGGGACAAAACTCTTGGATGCGGCATCTTTAACAGGAGAAAACATGCCGCAAACTCCCATCGGATTCGACTTCGAGACATGGCCAATTCAGCCTGACTTCGTGGCCCCTCCTCCGATCTGTCTGTCTCTGGCGTGTCAAGATGCTGGCTTTGGAGGACATCTAGATCATATCAACACAGAGCAAGCTCTCGTTCGGTGGAACGAACAGTTCAGTGTTTTCGAGTTCATGATCGGAAACGACTATCCCGAGGAGTTCGGCAAGATTCTGTCTTCGATAGCTGACGATGAGAATGTTTTCTTAGTTGGTGCCAACACAGCATACGATACTGTAGTCGCAACATACCACGACCCTGTGCGTTGCATCTCCTCATTCTTCCGCGCATATGAAGCAGGGAGAATCGCCGACGTGATTATCAGAGAGAAACTTCGCAGACTTTCTACAACCGGTAATCTAGAGACGATGAGGATAGGTTCGGACTATATACCCCTTAAATACGATCTCGCGACTCTCGAGACAAATTACCTAGGAATTGACCGCAGCGCCGAAAAGACAGATCTCGATGCGTGGCGTTTGCGCTACTACGAACTAGACGGAGTCAACGTCAATGCCTATCCTGCTCTGGCGATAGAGTACGCGATGGCCGATGCCAGAGGTGCATTGCTTGTCTGGCAAAGGCAAGAGGCAAAACGGACGCCTCGTATGCACGGTTCCATGAACACTCAGGCACTTCAAACACAAACCGATTATGCCCTGTTCCTGATGACGTGTTATGGACTCCTGATCGACAAAGATCAGGTTGCGAAACTTTCAAAAGCACTCGATGATGTACTCTCTCCTGAGGCACACCAGCCCCTGTATGATGCAGGATTCCTAGAACCTGCGATTCCAGAGCATATTCAGATCAACCAGCGTACAGGTAAGCCGATCATATGCCATAAAGGTCCGAACAAGGATCAGATTAAGGTGGTGGGGGCGAAGCCAGAGACTGCTAAGAACAAGAAGATCCAAGAGTATGTCATGCAGCTTTGTGAGACGGCCTGTCGATATGTAGAACGCACTGATAATGGAGGTATAAAGATAGATGCCGACACTCTATCTCAACTCACGCGCCTTGATACTGAGGGGCTCCTAGGCATCTACGCCACGCGCCAAGAGCATCTTAAGATGCGCACAACATATGAGAAGGCGCTGACAGGTAACGAGATCATCTGGCCCGGCTATAACGTACTTGTCTCTACGGGTCGTACGTCCTCCAGAGGATTCAAAAGAGGTAAGGAACTATACCCGTCGTGTAATATCCAGAACATCCCCCGTCTAGAACGCGGCAACTTGAACATTCGTTCGTGTTTCTGCGCTCGTCCCGGCAAGGTGTTGGTTTCCATCGACTTCAGCGCGTTAGAACTTTGTGCCTTCGCGCAGACGACCTATAATCTGTTCGGACACTCGGTCCATCGAGACAAGATCAATCTTGGCTACGATCTCCACGCATTCCTTGGCGCGCAACTGTGCGCAGCACTTGATCCGGAATTCGCAGAGGTTATCGTGGATGAGGGGCTGGAAGGCGACGCAGATGGTATCTATTTCGCTTTCATGGAATTCAAAGGTTGCGGCAACGAGAAGCTGGAGAAGCTCTTCAAGCATTATCGTACATTCGCGAAGCCTACAGGGCTTGGCTACCCTGGCGGCCTAGGAGCTGACACTTTCATTGAGTTCGCTCGCAAGACATATGGCGTGATAGTCGAGGATCGAGAGCTTGCTGTTCGTCTCAAAGACCTATGGTTCCAGACCTATCCAGAGGCCGAGAAGTATCTCAAGCAATGGGTAGAAACGCAAAAGGACGACATCAACCGCGAGGACGAGAACGGGAATGGAGGATACTGTTATACGTCTCCACTAGGTATGTTTCGCGCAAACTCCAATTACTGCGCGACAGCGAACGGGAAGGCGCTTCAGACGCCTAGCGCAGAAGGTGCCAAGATAGCCATTTTCTCATTGATGCGTCGCTGTATCGACCCAGCAATGGAAGACCCTCTCTTTGGCAAGGCGATGCTCTGGGCATATGTTCATGACGAGATCATCTTTGAAATCGACGTAGAGCATGCAGCAGAGCTTGCTCCGTATGCTTCTAAACTCATGCGCCAGTCCATGGCCAAGATCATTCCAGACGTAAAACTAGTGGCCGATCCGTCATATATGTTCCACTGGCTCAAAGGCGCTCATGGATTGGACGTCGTCTGGGACATGGATGCGGACGGCAAACTTTTTAGTGTGCCGCTAGCGTCTCTTAAGAAAGGAACGTAAAACTGAATCGCCTGAGTTCCTGAAGATGGAATCCATTTACGATAGTCTTGTCGATGCGGCTCTTGCCATGTATATCGGAGAGTGGTTAGAGATTATCTCCGATGAATATACATCACCCGAACATGCTCGACTCTGTAATCCGAACACCGTCCTTGCGACGGACAAGGAAATAGTATGAATAAGACAACGTTTTACGATCTCTCATCCGAAGAACAGCCACAGCGCGTTCATGTAATCGAGAATCTAGTAATTTTCGAACAGGGTATTCTGGATGGAAAGAAGCGCGTTGCGTCCACCCCCAATGGCTCGCAATGGTTCTTGTTAGAGGACGGTGCCTGGCAAGAAATCTCTGATCCGTCGAAAAGACACACGTACAAGTCAGACGCAAGTCGTCTACAGAAAAACCTGCAACCGATAGAGAATCCGAAACAGAACATTGGTGCAAGTAAACCTCTCACGAGCGTCTTACCGTGGCCGGTTATTTTCGAGGTCGAACAGAGGATGCAGAAGGACGGTTGCGCCATCTTAACCAACATCCACCCCCCTACCCTCTATGAGGTTTCTCTGGGGATCACAGAAGGTGCGTGGAAGTATGGAAGACACAACTATCGTGTCGCAGAAAATATCTTAGCCAGTACCTACTTCGATGCGACGAACAGACACCTGGACGCTTTTTTGATGGGAACAAACATCGACCAAGAATCAGGACTACATCACGGAGTGAAAGCTATCTGTTCGTTGCTAGTGCTGTGCGACTCGATCATGCAGGGCACGTTCCAAGATAATCGCCCTCCTGAATCTCCATTCGATTTTGGAGCTGTCCCACATTGTTCCGCAGACGACTATCTCACCGACTTCGTCGGGCGTGCGAAATTAGGACTGGTCGCGTGGTGGGAAGGAGGAGACTATAATTATCTGCTCGATGCGCTTGTGGCTCTGTTTGAACTGAGCGAAGTTCGCCTAGAAGGAGATCTGGACGACGATCGTCAATGGAATGATTCTTCATTCTTGCAGCGAGCACAAAAAAAGTTCGATGAACTCAACGAGAAGATTCCGTTTGCGCAACGCCTACCAGAGTGGACGTATAAGCGCTTCCTGGCCGAGGTTCCAGGAGCGGACCAGCATCTGGACCAGCTATGCTATACTGAGTAACCGCCATGAGTTCTAGAACGCCCAGAATCCGCCTGTCAGAAATCGAATACGAGGCGATTCAACGCAGTAGGCGAAACAAAGCAGAGACCCTGGAATTTTCGAAGGGGGCGGGAACTGGTAACTTCTCAGACGAAACAAAAGAAGGAGGAACTAAACGAGAGATCGTTATGGTTTCGGACATCAAGACTCCCGAAGACGCTCTTCTCTACGCGAAGATCGACACCGCCATCTGGGAGATCGAACGCAGTATCATAAATAAGTGGGACATGGGCTACGTGACAGATTGCGGCAAGCCAGGAGCTCACGGCTTGTGGCAGGTGAAGCTATGGTTACGACGTAAGGCGCGACAGGGACTAACTGACGCTCTGGAAGCCATCCATGCTCGCGCTGCTGCGTTCTCGCCTGCGTATGATGAATACGAGTGGGAGGAACCTACAGGCGAGCACAACTTCGTGTTGTCTCTCTATGACTCACACTTCGGCAAGTTATGCTGGGGCGTAGAGACAATGAATGACTATGATCTGGAGATCGCGCGCCGTCTGTTCGACGACGCAGCAGTTGATCTGCTCAAGTATGCGGAATCCATCGATCTGGCGAAGATCACCTTGCCTTTCGGCAACGACTTCCTTCACGTCGATAATATCCTTCTTACAACACAGGCAGGTACGCCACAAGCAGCGGACACAGAGGGTCGATATGCCAAGATCGTCCAGGTTGCCTTCGAGGCACTCGTACGAGTCATCGACCGCGCATCACTCCTTGCGCCTGTGGATATGATACTTGTCATGGGCAACCACGATCCAACTGTCATGTACCATATAGCACGAGAGTTGAAGGCATGGTATCGGCTTTGCGACCGCGTCAACATAGACATCATATTCCGCGCCCGAAAATACCAGAGGTTTGGCAAAACACTCATCGGGTTTACGCACGGTGACAAGTGTCCAGACTCCCGTCTGGTTAACCTGATGCCGCTAGAGGCAAAAGACGAATGGTCCAAGTGTGACTTCTATGAGTGGCACACAGGTCATCTTCATATCAAGAAAGAGAAACGCCCATATGCAGTTGATACTCAGGAAGGTATTCTGATTCGTCGCATTCCATCTCTGTCGGGCACAGATGCCTGGCACTACGCGAAGGGCTTCATTGGATACCGCGCTGCGGAAGCCCATGTCTACCATGTAGAGAATGGTCCCGTTGCTAGTTTCGTGGCCATGGCCAAAGTGCGCGAATATAAGGATCTCGACTAAAAAGGAACCTCAATGACTACTACATTGCTCAGCAGCCGTGCCTTCGAGAGAGATCTTGCACAATACATCACTAGCCGAGGCGAACGGCGCAGGCTGCGCCAGCGTCAGAAGAACGCCTACGCATGGAAACGCAGCGACTCCCGCGTCTTGCGCGCTTTTGAGCGTGTTCGTGCAGCCGCTCTGTGTACCAAGACCAATCCAGAGGTCTTTCCTGGAAAGACTATCCAACTGCGTTCGTGGAAAGAAGCCAGTCACACTACACGTCCGGGCTGCGACCTCAGGCTGCGCCCCGGACTCCGCAAGAAGACAATTTCCGCGCTGCTCGCCGGTAAGTCAAGTGATGACGAAGGAACGCAGGCATGAATAGTTGGAATAGATATTCCCAGAAGGCCCTAAAGGCGATCTACACAACGCAGTCATATGATCCTCTCCTTCGTCCTGACGGAGGTCTAGGAGGACGCAAGCTCAACGACGGCGAAGCCCATTCATATATCCGCACATCGACAGGGCGAGTCGTCCGCATCGACGATCCTAGGTGGTGCATGATGAATGGACAGATAAGCATCGAAGACATTGCTCATGCTCTGGCATACACCAACCGCTTCGGCGGCCACGCCAAGGGTGGGTATACGGTCGCGCAGCATTGCATCCGCGCTTCTAGCATTGCCGCACCGGGCGACATGCTTTGGGCGCTGATGCACGATGCGCCCGAGGCGTATATGGGCGATCTCGTCTCTCCCTTAAAGAGGCTAGACATGATTCGTCCTGCATGGACTTCTCTAGAGCATGACTGGGATAAGGTCATCCGCTCGCGGTTCAAAGTGAGCGCGCCTCAGCACAACATCGTCGCCCAAGAAGCGCGAGTGAAAGCCATTGACCTTCAACTTCTTGGTCGGGAGATCATCGATCTCCTACCCTATGGCATCGAGGACGCGGTAAACATATACTACTGCGACGGTCGGACACCCGATCTTCTGCCTGAAAACGAGGAGATCCTATCGCACGAACAAGCAAAGCAAGAGTTTTTGGAGACGTTCTCCAGACTCACGTAGTCATATCCTTAAGATAGGAGTGAATCCATGAAGAAGTTTCTGTTGAGCCTGTTTACCTCAAAGAAGTTTATCGCGACTGTTGCTGGCATTGTTGTCTCTCTGGTGGCTAAGGTCGGTCTCGATCTGCCGGTGGAACACGTGCTCGGCATCCTGGGTGCCGTCGCAGCGTACGTGCTCGGACAGGGCCTTGCCGATACCGGCAAGGAAGCCGCGAAGATCAACAAAGAAGAAAGCTAGTCATGTTTGAAGCGCTTGCGGCTCTGCTAAAAGCGCTCCTCAGCTTCTTCTTCTCTGTAGGGGCAAAACCCGCAGGTCTACAGGAGGCGGAGGATGCGCCCAATCAAAAGGAGATCAACGATGACATTGACAAGTTACCGCCGCATCCTTATCGCTAGCCTTGTAGGTTTGCTACTCATCGGAAGCGCAGGGTGCAACACGGCTTTCTTCCAGCGTCGTACACTACTTGTGCGCAGTGGTCAGTCCATGATCCTGCGAGAGAAGCTCCGCAACGTTAAAGTGTTTGTTGTGGTAGACGGCAAGTGGGAAGAGTCGTTCGTTGAAGAGATTCCGCCCGGCGCATATATCACGTGGCGTGACGAGTGACAGTCCGCGCTTACGATAAAATGCGAAACAGTCTATCAATGAAAATCGTAGCTGCTGAACCTGCTAGAATCCACAGCATCCTCTGGGCACGACCTTTCCACTGCTCGACACGATCGAGACGGACGACAACCCCTTTCTCGGGAGCTTCGTCAGGGCCTTCCACGCGCAGTTCCAGACGACGAATACGCACACGGTCAGATGCACGAGCGGCGAGGTCTGACCTGGCTCGTTCTTCTAGAAGATTGACTAGAGCGTCTAGTTTTGCATAGATCAGCGCAATATCGTTGACAGACATCGTAGATTGTTCCTGAATAGAGGAGGACTGCATGTTTGACAGTTACCGCGCTTTTGATAGTATAGCATAATATGTTGACTCTAGGATGTGACCCTGATACCCACAAATTGGCTATCGCCGTCACTGACGGAAGCTCTCTCGTGGCATTCTGGCAAGCGTACGTGCATCCTGACCTAAAGGAGGAAGATGCTGTCGTGGCTACAGCCAGAGAGCTTTCGAAACTCAGAATGCGGGACCTGCCAAGCGCACCGAGCATCGTAGCTATCGAACAGATGAGGGTCTACGATCAAAGCACAACAAACCGACTAAAGGTGCATGGCCTGAACGGACTGATCCGGGTGGCCAGCACCGGAGGCGCCGTGGTTGCATGGTCTGCTGAGCACTTCCCTAATAGCATCATAGTAATGCCGACCGCTCCTGAGTGGAAAGGTCAACAATCAAAGATGGCGAACCACGCGCAGACTCTACGCACGCTCGTTGACAATAAAATCAAGACTGCGCTGCTAGATCTCCCCGACGCCAGACGAGGCCATCTCATGGACGCGGTCGGCATTGCATTATGGGCCAGCAGCAGACAACAACAACGACGGAGTGACAAGAATGACCTGCGCACAGCAGCAAGAAAGCGTGCTAAGAAAGCGAAAGGATGATGAAGATGGAAAAACAAGAAATCGTCCTGTCGGAACGAGAGGCCGAAGAACTTCGATGCTATGAAGGCACGGACATATATCAGTGCTATCGAGAGATGCGATTACAGGGTACTAGCCACAACCTCTCCCTGGTTCTCGCGACACACCTGGGCCCCGCAGGACATGTCGGCAAGAGCACGTCGCGACCGAAACAGAAACTCACCAACATTCGCCGCAAGTATCCAGACGGCACGATGAAGGAGATCTGAAGACCGTGACATCCAAGAGTAAAGACACCCTGTGTGAAATGTTTCTAGGACTGCTAATGACGACCGTTATCCTGCTTTGGCTATTCTGGTTAGTGGCGTGTTCAGGAGAAATAAACCCTCCGACATCTATCAGGATGCCATATAGGAACTTGGAGAATCGCGAGGAACAGAGATGAGAGGACTAGCCCTGACATTCATTCTGCTGACCGGATGTTATGCCGATGAACCTCTGCCCGGCGAGGAAGTACCGATCTTGCCCAAGATTCCCGAACGCACTAAGTTCGGAACCTTTATTCCAGTTGGCACAGCATTCGGCCCTATGCAGACAGATGGCCCCGTCAGTTCGTGGTATCAAAACAGGCAGCAAAGACATGCTTGGAGCATTGGCTTCTTCTGGGAGAAGGAAACCGGTCTATACTGGTATTCTCTCAACAATGGCCCGTACGTCAGAGAGTATCCGAGCGTGCCCTAAGGAGCAGTCGTTCCTGTAATTTTATCCGTCTCTGCCTTGAACTTGGCTGCGGATGCATCGTACCAGAGCCCTTGTGCTTTGCGGACCTCAACAAGCGACTGGTTGGCTTCAATGAGAGAAGCATGCGCCAGACGTAGATCTGCGAAGTAATTGGAAATGTCTGTACCCCAGATAAGCCATACCAGAACGACACTAGCTGGGATAGCTCCCATCGAGCCAAAGATCGTGGACAGCCACCGCATCCACGCACGAGGATTGATGGTGATGCCTTCCTCAGGTGCAGGAGCAGTTCCTGCGACCGAGCGTTCGTCTACAGCTACGGACATTATGCAGCCTCTACAACAAGGTCCAGAATATAGACGCTGTTGACGGTACCCAGTCGCGCATCCGCACGAGCACGGCACAAAATTTCTCCGTCTGCAGTGCCGACAGGTACATCGAACAACGCAGAGGCTTCCGACAAGATGGCAGGGCCGCTCTGGAGTCGAGGAACGATATCGCTCACCGTGAAAGGGCCGTTGTTCGCATTTTGCACCGACACCCCGAGTATGACCGTGCCACCTGCGACGATATCGTGTACGACATCGTCTGCGTATTTCGGGGAAACAATCAGGTTAGGGACAGGATTTCCGTTCACGTCAGTTACGCGAAAGGTGGCTGATACGGAGTTGATGGTGATTTCCATGGGATTAGCTTCCTACTCTAGAGTTAGTGAAAATTGCCCTGAAAGGACCCCCGCGCAACACTGCGCCGATGCCGAGAGTCGTGCTGTTGTATGTCATCTTGAACTCTACGCTGATCCTACTACCGACAGAGTCTAGATCATAGGTAGTCAGATCTAGAACATAACGTTGGGGATTAGTCACGGGTAGTGACGTAATCTGAAATAGGGGAGATGAAGATCTCCCGAACACCTCAAGCACCAAGGCAGTCACAGATGCCACGGCTATCAGATCTCCATTCTCATCCTTGAACGTGAGGTCGATTGCGGCTGTAGATCGCTCGGGGATGTTCATCTTTCAATTATACCTCGAACGCATCTTTGACCCTAAACAGAGAATCGTCCTAGGGAGAACGGAACAACGATATTAGCTGTCACACGCAGCTTGCCTACCACGCGAACCAGTTCTCCTGCAACCACCTCGAAGACGTCCACTTCGATCAGACCCGTTTCCAGCAAAGCGGAAAGCGCAGCCTGCGGGTTTGCGGACACGTTCGCCCCATCAG
>Ga0100403_1001965_pt1 | contig 17279 bp, 14 predicted proteins | sample CryGeymet201501t_FD_83663 | JGI IMG/M metagenome (GOLD analysis project Ga0100403, IMG submission 83663) | Groundwater microbial communities from Crystal Geyser aquifers in Utah, USA - Crystal Geyser metaG 2015-01t | ecosystem: Environmental > Aquatic > Deep subsurface > Groundwater | place...
ATCGCGCAAGAGATTGAACAAACCTTCCCCACCCTGGTGACCACCGACTCTGACGGTTACAAGGGTCTCTCTCTGATCGGTCTCATCCCCGCCATCGTTGGCGCCATTCAAGAACAACAAGCTAAAATTCAAGCCCTCGTCCTCTCTTCCGGTCAGAGTCTGGCCGGCCAACTGGTGGCCCAGATTCAAGCGGTGGCGGGAGTGTTTGAACGATTGAAGGCCGGTTGGTTGGAGGTGGAGGAGGGTATTACGATCAAAGATCGGGCCACCGGCGCTTATTATTGTCTCTATGTGGAGAATGGGATCCAGAAAAGTTTGTCGGGTCGGTGCGACGAAGTTTTGCTGGCGACGCCCCCGACGATTGAACCAACCGTAATTGTTCCCGAGGAGACTGAACCTGAACCTGAACCTGAACCAGAGTCGTCAAGCGAAGCGGTCGCCGTACCGGTGACGGCCGAGACGGTTGAACCTCTGGACGAATCAATTGTGGCCGTGCCTGAATCGGCACCGGAATCGTCAACGGAAATTGCGCCCGAAACGACCGAAATCGAGCCGGTTTTGATCCCGTCCGAGCCAGCGGTTGCTCCTCCCGTTCCGCCCGAACCAGGTCCCGTGGTCACTCCGGCCGAAGAGTCCTAACTTATCAACGCTTTACCAAGGTTTCGGCGAATCGTTTTTAGTTTAAAATGAGGGGACCTTTTAGCAACTTTTGTCGAAAAATTATTAATTTTTTCTAAAAAAATGGTCAAAAAACAAAAAATCGCGCCAAAATCCGCCAAAAAAGTCGCCAACAAGCCAAAAGTCAAAGCGCCGTCGGCGTTGACCATCACCCGGATTCAAAAGCGTGACGGTTTGGTGGTCAATTACGACAACGATAAGATTGTGGGTGCGATTTTTAAAGCCATGAAGGCTTCCGGCGAGGGCAGCGCGGAATCGGCGGCCAAGGTGGCCGACGAGGTGCGTCGAGCCTTGCTTGATGTTTGTTTGGCCAAAGGGGCCAAGACCAGTCGCGACTGCGTGCCGGCGGTGGAGTCGATTCAAGACGCGGTGGAACAGCAATTGATCGCGGGCAAGTTTCCGGCCACGGCCAAGGCCTATATTCTTTATCGCGAAAAACGCAACGAATTGCGCCGCGAGCGCGGTGAAGTGCCGGCCAAAGTGCGCGAGTTGTCCGAAGAAAGCAAGCAATATTTCCAAAATGAATTAGCGGAATTGATCTATTATCGCTCGTATTCCCGTTGGATTGAAGAAGAGGGCCGACGCGAGACCTGGGTGGAGACGGTGGATCGTTACTTCGCTTTCATGCGCGAGAATTTGGGCACCAAAATCAAAGAGTCGGAATATGCCGAATTGCGCGAAGCGGTGCTGAAGCAGCGGGTGATGCCCTCGATGCGTCTGATGTGGTCGGCCGGTCCGGCCGCTCGCCGGACCAACGCCACCGGTTACAACTGCACTTATCTGGCGCCGGCCTCGTTTCAAGATTTGGCCGAGGTGATGTATTTGTCGATGTCGGGTTGCGGAGTCGGTTTCAGCGTGGAGAGTCAGACGGCCCAACAGTTTCCCATCATCCAGCGCCAGACCGGCAACTCTCGCCGAACACACGTGGTGGCCGACAGTCGCGAGGGTTGGTGCGATGCCTTGGTGATTGGTTTGAAGGCTTGGTTTGCTGGCGATGAGATTGAGTTCGATTTTACCAAACTGCGTCCGGCTGGGGCCCGATTGAAAACAATGGGCGGACGCTCCTCCGGTCCGGAACCATTAATTGCTTTAATGGGTTTTGTGCGGGCCAAGGTCTTAAGTCGTCAGGGCAAACGCTTGCGCAATATTGATCTGCACGACATTATCTGCAAAATTGGCGAAGTGGTGGTTTCCGGCGGGGTGCGTCGCACCGCCATGATTTCCTTGTCTGATTTGGACGATCATGAAGTTCGCCACGCCAAAGAAGGTCAATTTTACATGACTGAACCGCAACGAAGTTTGGCCAACAATTCGGCCGTTTACAACGAGAAACCTTCCAGCGCCGAATTTTTGACCGAGTGGATCGCCTTGATGAAGAGCGGTTCGGGCGAACGGGGCATCTTCAATCGGGGATCACTAGAACAGCAATTGCCCAAACGTCGGTGGGAGAAGTTTGAGGCTGATGCCGCCACTTGCGGCACCAATCCTTGCGGCGAAATTGTCCTCAAGTCCAAGCAATTCTGCAACTTAACCGAGATTGTGGCGCGAGCCGGCGATACCGAAGCCGACCTGTTGGAGAAGGCTCGTTTGGCCACGATTCTGGGCACCTATCAGGCCAGTTTGACCAATTTTTCCTATTTGTCGGAAGAATGGAAGGAAAATTGTCGGGAGGAGGCGCTTCTGGGCGTTTCGATTACCGGTCAATGGGATTGCCAGACGGTGCGCGAGCCGGAAGTTTTGCGGAAAATTAAAGAGGAGGCGATTCGGGTTAACCGCGAATACGCTAGACGTCTCGGCACCAATCGCGCCACCGCCATCACCTGCGTGAAGCCTTCCGGCACGGTCTCGCAATTGGTCAACTCCTCTTCGGGGATGCATCCGCGTCATTCTCAATACTACATCAGGAGGATCCGAGTCTCGGCCACCGACGCCATCTTCAAGATGATGAAGGATCAAGGTTTTAATTATTATCCGGAGGTTGGTCAGACGATGGATACGGCCAACACCTACGTCTTGGAATTTCCGGTGAAGGCGCCGGAAGACTCCATTTATCGCGATGATCAGACCGCCATCCAGCAGTTGGAGTATTGGAAACGGGTCAAAGAGAATTACACCGAACATAACCCTTCGGTCACGATCTCGATCGGTGACGACGAGTGGGTGGAGGTGGCCGATTGGCTCTACAAAAATTGGGACATTGTCGGCGGGCTCTCTTTCTTGCCCCGATCCAATCATGTGTACAAGTTGGCGCCGTACGAGGAAATTTCCCAGGCGCGCTACGAAGAGCTGGTCAAGAGTATGCCCAAGCTCGACTTCTCCAAAATTGTGTTGTATGAACATGAAGACGAGACCCAGGGCGCCAAAGAGTTGGCTTGTTCTTCCGGAGTGTGCGAGATTGACGCGATCACGGTCAAGGAGAGCAAATAGGAAAATTTTTTCCATCAAAAAATTCCGGCTTTAGCCCGGAATTTTTTGATGGTCTGCCGTCCGTAAGCCGAATTCTGTTCTAGCAGTTATTTATCTAGCTCCGACATTGCTGTTGGAATCATTACCCCTTGATCCGCCGAGGCGGACGCGGGATAAATAGCGGCACTTTCCGAGATTGCTCTCGGAACACGGCCTTGCACTCGGGTAAGGATTTAGCCGTTTCAACAAAACCTTTGGTTTTGCTGTCCTTCCGTAGTTCCGCCAAAGCGGAACGAAGGAGGACAGGACCTTTATAGTTTTGCTCGCCCTGCTTCGTTCGCCGAAATGAACTTCGCGGGGCGCTTGGTCCTTTCGGACTCAAGCGTCTCTGTTCGCACCTCGCGGTTTGCACCGGATGGGTGTTACCCATTACCTGGCTCCCCCACCAAGGCGAGGGGAGTGTTCGGACTTTCCTCCCGTCTCGCCCTGCTTCGTTCGCCGAAACGAACTTCGCGGGGCGGACCGGCAACTGCCCGACGGCAGACCTATCTATAATTATAGCACAAAAAGTCTAATCTTTCAATTTTGCCCGATTCGGCTTTTTGGCCAATTTAATTTTATGTTCGGTCGCCAGTTTTTGGATTTGGGAGATGCTGTAGAGTCGGTAGTTGTTGCGCGGATCGCGTTTAATGGTCAATTTCCCGTTTTTGTCCCAATTGCGCAAGGTCTCCACGGAAACCCCGACGATATCAGCGGCCGATTTGATGGTGACGAATCCTTTTTTCATCTGGTTTTAACTTAACGACTATTATATAATAACTCTAATGGTTGCCAAAACCAATCCTTAATTTTATGGAACATCGTCAAACTGATCAGTCAACCGAGGGATTGCTTGACCGATTTGCCTTTTGGGCTTTGGTTGTTTTGTCTTTAGCCTTGCCGATTATCGTCTTGCCGTCTTTGGGCGCTTCGCCCGGGATCGCTAAACTTTTGGCGACGACCCTGGTGGTAATCACGGTAACTTTAACTTGGTCGTTGGCCCGGTTACGTCAAGGTTGGTTGGTGTTGCCGCGCAGCCCCGTTTTGGCCGGCGGTCTGTTGGTGGTCGCTTTGAGCGCGATTTCGGCGGCTTGGTCCGGCGCTTGGCGTCAATCTTTTCTGGGGTTCGGCTCCGAGCCGGACACGGTGTCGGCCTTGGTGATCGCCCTGCTCTTTTTGATCTGGGCGGGGATTTATTTTCGCACGCGACAACGTTTGCTGGGGATCTACCTTGGATTGCTGTTTTCGGCCTTGGCGCTTTTTCTGGCCGAGATTTTGGCGGTGTTGATCTTGAATTTCGATCTCTGGCCGGCCGCGAGAACGGCGGTTTCTTTAACGGTTAATGGTTTGTCGGGGAGCTTGATTGGCAAATGGCATGACTTCGGCGTTTACGCCGGACTCGTCGTTGTGTTGTCTCTGGTCATGTTGGAATTTTTCTCTTTCAAGCGAATTTCTTGGTTGCGTTGGCTTGTCTGGGTGATTTTGATTTTGGCTTTGGTGATGACGGCGGCGATCAATTATTCAACTATCTGGGTCGTTTTGGGTTTGGTTGGCGTTCTGATTTTGATTTATAAAATTTTCTATTGGGGTTCGGATTTTTCTTCGCCTCGGTCCGAAGGGCGAAGTTGGCGGCGACGAATTTTCTGGCCCTCTTTCTTGGTTATCGTGGTGGCGGTTGTCTCACTAATTTTCCTCAATGAGAATCGCTTGGGTCATCGGTTAGGGGAGTTTCGCGAGCGTTTAGGAGTGACGGTGATGGAGGTAAAGCCGTCTTGGCGAGGAACTTGGCAAATTGCCAATCAAACGCTAAGTCAAGACCCCAAACATTTTTGGTTTGGCGCCGGACCAAGTCGTTTTGTCGATCAATGGGTTCGTTACAAACCGGCTACCGTCAATCAAACCGAATTTTGGAACACCGACTTCCGTTTCGGGGTAGGTTTTTTGCCTTCGATGCTCGTCACTTCCGGCGTCTTGGGTCTCTCGGCCTGGCTCTTCTTTTTAGGGACGATTTTGGTTTACGGTTTCCGCTCGATTTTTGATCCCAAACAAGACAGAAATACGCGCGCTTTTCTGCTGTTTTCTTGGTTGGGGACGGTTTATCTTTGGCTCTTTGCTTTGATTTACGCGCCCGGCAACGGTCTGTTGCTCCTAACTTTTTTCTTGACCGGATTATTCGGGGCAGTTTTAATTGCCACCGGTTTGGTTCGGGAACGGAAAGTGGTTTTCGCCGACAAGTCTCGCTTCGGTCTGGCAATTACCGCGCTCTTGATCTTGCTGATGCTCGGTTCGATCTTTGCCGGATATCTGGCGATCAGGAAGGGGTCGTCTCTTAAGGCTTACCAAACAGGACTAATGGCGCTGGCGGGAAGCCGTAATGACTTAACGGCCGCTCGTACCGCTATGGCTCGAGCTCATCGCCTAAACGCCCAGGATGCTTACTTGCGGGCGTTGTCGGAATTGGATCTTGCTTTGGCCACCAATCGTTTGAATCGGATTGAAGAACCAACCGAAGCTGATTGGCGGTCGTTTTCCCAACAGGTTGGGCAAGCGGTGGCTTCGGCCAAAGGAGCCGTGGCTTTCAACGCGCAAAATTATCTCAACTGGCTGGTGCTCGGTCGGATTTATGGCGCTCTGATCCCGCTGGGTTTAGACGGCGTTTACGAACAGAGCTTGGCCGCTCTGACTGAAGCGCGGAAACTTAATCCGACCAATCCGTCGATTCCGCTTGATTATTTTGCCCAGTTGGCGATCAGTCGTCAGGATCTGGCCAAGGCCAGAGAGGATGTCGCTCAAGCCTTAGCCATCAAACCGAACTATTGGCCGGCGATTCTGTTGTTGGCGCAGATTGAGGCGATCGAGAACCGGCCTGACTTGGCGGCGAAGCGGCTGGAACAATTCTTGACGGCTTGGCCTCAATATCTGGATGCCGGCGCTTACTTCCAACTCGGTTACTTCGAGTATCAGGCCGGTGATTATCGCTCGGCCGTGGTGACTCTGGAACGAGCTCTCGGTTTGTCGCCTCACTTTGCCGATGCCAAATATTTTTTGGGCTTGAGTCTGGTAAAATTGGGTCGAAACGAAGAGGCGCTTCGTCAATTTCGCGAAGTCAAAATTTCCAATCCTGACCGTCTCGATTTGGACCGCCTGATCTCGGAGTTGGCGACGGAAGAATGATCAATTTATGGTAAAAGGTATCTTCAAATTCATCAACAAGGGTTTTGGCGGTCTTCATGAGGCCGCTCTGTTGTTGGCAATTTTAATGTTTTTGTCTCAAATTTTGGCTTTGCTGCGAGACCGGCTTTTGGCCTCAATTTTTGGCGCCGGAGCGGAGCTTGATATTTATTACAGCGCCTTTCGCATTCCTGATTTTATTTACGCGACGATTGCCTCTTTCGTCTCGGCCGCCGTTTTGATTCCGTTTTTGATGGAACGGTTGGAACGAGATCAAATGACAGCGGCGCGTCGATTCGTCTCGGCGGTTTTCAGCTTGTTTACCTTCGTTATTTTGGCGGTTTCTGGTTTAGTTTTTTGGTTAATGCCGGTCTTGGCGGTTTGGCTGGTGCCCGGCTTTGATCCGGTGGCGCAAGGGCAGATGGTGATGCTCTCGCGGATTCTCCTGTTGTCGCCGCTCCTCCTCGGGTTGTCCAACTTGCTCGGCAGCGTGACCCAAGCGCACCAGAAATTTTTCATTTACTCGCTTAGCCCGATTCTCTACAACGTTGGCATTATCGCCGGCTTGATTTTCTTGGTGCCGCGCTGGGGTCTTGCGGGTTTGGTCTGGGGGGTGGTGGTGGGCGCGGGTCTGCATTTGGCGATTCAGTTGCCAACGCTCAAGCGGAGCGGCTTCTGGCCGGAGTTGCGGTTTCGGCCGTCTTTTTGGCGACAAGAATGGCGTTTGGTGGCCAAAACGGTGTTGCTGTCTTGGCCTCGCACCGTAACTTTATCAGCCAACCAATTGGTGATCTTGGTCTTGGTGGCGATGGCTTCTTATTTGGATTCGGGGGCAATCGCCGTTTTCAATTTTGCCAATAATCTGCAGTCGGTGCCGCTGGTAATCATCGGTTTGAGTTATTCGGTCGCCGCTTTCCCCACCTTGTCGCGCCATTTGGCCGGCGGACGAATCGATCAATTTGTGGCCCAACTGGCCTCGGCAACGAAACATATTATCTTTTGGTCTTTGCCGGTGATGGTGATGTTTATTGTCTTGCGGGCCCAAATTGTGCGCGTGATTTTGGGTTCGGGTAATTTCGACTGGACGGCTACGCGATTGACGGCTGCTTGTTTGGCGGTGTTTGCCGTTTCGGTCTTGGCCCAGAGTCTGGTGATGTTGTTGGTTCGCGGTTACTATGCCGCCGGCGAGACCCTTAAGCCGCTTCTGGTTACCCTAAGCGCTTCGGCGGTGACCATTGTCGCCGCGCTGGTCTTCCGCTTGTGGTGGAGCGAGAGCGAGTCCTTCCGGCTGTTTTGGGAAAATCTCTTGCGTTTGCGCGATCTGCCCAACACGGCGATTTTGGTTTTGCCTTTGGCTTATTCGTTGGGGATGATTTTCAATCTCTTCGTCTTAATTGTTTTGGCGATCAGAGATTGGCATTGGTCAATTAGACCGTTTTTGGCGGTGGGGTGGCAGTCATTGGTGGCGGCCGTTTTGGGCGGTCTAACCGCTTATTATTGGTTGAACGTTTTAAGTTTTTACCTGGATTTGCAAACTCTGGTCGGCATCTTCTTGCAGGGATTCTTGGCCGGTCTCTTTGGTTTGTTCATCAATTTGTTTGTGCTATGGTTGATGAACAGCTTGGAATTAAGAGACATCTGGCGCGCTTTGCATCGCAAATTTTGGCGTGCCGACGCTTTGGTCCCCGAACAAACCGAGCTCTAAGACTTTATGGAGAGCCGTCAAATCAGGAATTTCAGCATCATCGCTCATATTGATCATGGCAAATCAACCTTAGCCGATCGCTTGTTGGAGGTGACCGGCGCCGTGCCGCGCCGGCAAATGAAGGAGCAGTTTCTAGACACAATGGAGCTTGAGCGCGAGCGGGGGATTACGATTAAAATGCAGCCGGTTCGGCTGACTTATCATCAGCAAGGCGAAGATTACGAGCTTAATCTGATCGACACGCCGGGGCACATCGATTTTTCTTACGAAGTCTCGCGTTCGCTTAAAGCGGTGGAGGGGGTGGTGCTTTTGGTTGACGCCACTCAAGGGGTGCAAGCCCAAACCTTAACCGTGCTTTCACTGGCGCGCGAACAAGGCCTCGCGGTGATTCCCGCGCTCAATAAGATTGATTTGCCGGTGGCGCGGGTGGAAGAGACCCGGGCGGAGATCGTGAAGTTGCTCGGTTGCCAGCCGGAAGAAGTCATCTTGGTCTCCGGCAAGACCGGCGCGGGGGCCGAGGCGCTCTTGGCCGAAATTGTCAGACGGGTGCCACCGCCAAAAGAAAGCCGAGCGGAAACCAAGCAGGCGCCTTCGACCGGCTCAGGTCAAGCTCGCGCTCTGGTGTTCGATTTCGAATATTCCAATCATAAAGGCATTATTGTTTACACGCGAGTGCTGGACGGCGAATTAAAGAAGGGTGATCACTTGATCTTCATTGCCGCCGGCGAAAAATTCACGGTCCAAGAAGTGGGAATTTTTTCGCCGGCCAAGAAGACCGTTGGGAGTCTTTCGTCCGGGCAGATTGGTTACGTGGTGACCGGAATCAAAGAGCGCGGCCAGGCCAAAGTGGGCGATACTTTAACCAAAGTTTCGGCGCCACTGCCGGCGGTGCCCGGTTACGCTCTGTCGCGACCGGTGGTCTGGGCCTCGCTTTATCCGGCTGATCAAGACGCGGATGGCGGCGGGCGGGACGATTTTACCTTGTTGCGTCAAGCGTTGGAGCGACTCAATCTCCAAGACGCGGCCCTCTCGTTTGAAGAAGAGTATTCCGGCGCCCTGGGACGAGGGTTCCGAGCCGGTTTCCTGGGAATGTTGCATTTAGAAATTATCACCGAGCGCTTGAAGCGTGAGTTCGGCTTGCGGTTGGTGATTGCCACGCCGACCATCAGCTACCGCATCACCGGCAAGAAGACCGGCCAGACCGAGGTGATCTACTCGCCCCACCTCTTCCCGACCGAGACCAAAGACAAGCAGATCTGGGAGCCGTGGATTTCGGCTCAAATTATCGCCCCGCACCATTATTTGGGTCAGATTATTCCCTTGCTCTATGACCATGAAGCGGTGATTGGGGCGACCGACAATTTCGGCGACGATCGCACGGTGATCAGTTTGGAGATGCCGTTGCGCGAACTGATGCGACACTTCTTTGATCAGATCAAAAGCGTGACCGCCGGCTTCGCCTCACTGTCTTACGAACTGATTGACGAGCGTCCGGCGGAAGTGACTCGTTTGGACGTGCTCTTAAACGGCGAACTCGAGGCCGCTTTCTCGCGGGTGGTGCCGGTCGGTCGGGCCGCGCGCGAAGCCGAGGAAATCGCCGACAAACTGGCAGAGCTTCTGCCCAGACAATTGATTACGATCAAAATTCAGGTCACCGGTCTGGGGCGAATCATCGCCGCCCGGTCCATCTCAGCCTTGAAGAAAGATGTGACCGGCTATCTCTATGGCGGCGACATCACCCGCAAGCGCAAACTCTGGGAAAAGCAGAAAAAAGGCAAGAAAAAGATGCAAGCTCGGGGCACCGTTAATGTGCCTCACGAGGTTTTCCTCAAGATGATGAAGGTTGATTAAGTCGTTCCTAAATTATTGCCAGAAGATCGGCAAATAGAGCAACAACATCCCCGCGATCACCACCACTCCAACCGCGGCCGAAATTACCCTCATGATTTTCTTTTGTTTGGCGCCTAAAAACATAGTATGATAATTATAAGATGAAACGGCGATTTTTTCAATCTGGGAGCCCTGGCCGGCTGATCGGACGCTTCGCGATCTGGTTTTTGTTGGCGGTGATTTGTTTTTTATTGGCGCGCGCCGTCTGGGGTCTGTGGCAAAAGAACAATTTGGCCCAAGGCAACCTGGAGGCTTCCGCCGCCCGTTTGGCCGAATTGGAGGCGCACCAGCGGGATCTGGCCGACAAGCTGGCCAAACTCAAGACCGAGCGGGGAGTGGAAGAGGAGATTCGCACCAACTTTGCCGTGGTTAAGGCGGGGGAAAAAGTGATCAAAATCGTGCCGGCCACTCCCACCACCACTCCCACCACTACCCCGCCCAAACCCTGGTGGAAGTTTTGGTAGCCATCAGTCAAATTACCAAAACCATACGATCGTATAGTTTTGGTAATTTGTTCGTTTAAACTTAAACTAATTTCCAATAACTAGCGGTCGCTAGTTATTGACTGGAAGTCCGAGTGTTAGTATCGGCCGGGGCCGGTTTTTTAAAAAACCGGCGACGTGTTATTATCAGAATGACGATGACGACCCTAGCCAGTGGTCGAAGAAAAGCGGAATTGGTTCACCCCCCACGCCAACTTTGACATCTCTTATGCGGACATAGTTTAGTGGCAAAATGGTTGCTTCCCAAGCAACAGATCGGGGTCCGATTCCCCGTGTCCGCACCCGCTAATTTTGATTTAAGGAGTCAAAATCAGTGCGAATAGCGGTAGAATGCGATCCGCCGTGGCGGATTGAGACACGGGTTCGATTCCCGTATCCCACACCAGAAGATTATGAGTCAGAAATTTCAAAAACGAGTGGAGGATTTTGTCTGTGGTCATTGCGGAGCAGCAGTGACCGGCAACGGTTTTACCAATCATTGCCCCGTCTGTCTCTACAGCAGGCATGTGGATATCTATCCGGGCGATCGAGCGGAGATCTGTGGCGGTTTAATGAAGCCTATCGCGGTCGCGCTCAAGCGGGGGCGTTATGTGATCACCCACCAATGTCAGAAATGTGGCGAAGAGAGGCCTAATGAGGCGGCGCCGGAGGACGAGATTGGCAAATTCTTGACAGGTTTGGTATAATAAGAAGGTATGGATAAAAATAAAAAAGTGCAAATTTATACGTCCCCGACCTGCCATTATTGCCATATGGCCAAAGATTTCTTCGCCAGCCACGGGGTGGCTTACGAGGAATTCGACGTCTTGACCAATATTGACAAACGTCAAGAAATGATCGAGAAAAGCGGTCAAATGGGCGTGCCGGTAATCGTCGTCGATAATGACTTGATGGTCGGCTTCGACGAGCGCCACCTTAAAACTCTTTTGGGGCTATAATAGTTCGACGGATTCGGCAGGCTCACTGTAAACAGGCTGGTTCGACGATGCTCACCATAAATCACTACAAGTCTGTCCCTTTGGCAGGAATCGAACCTACATTTACCCCTTAGGACGGGGTTGTTCTATCCGTTGAACTACAAAGGGAATCCATCTCGATTCTAGCACAAAAAATTGTCTTTATCCCGCTTTGTGCTAAAATAAAAAACGTGGATCCGGAATTGAAAATCTTGGTCAAAGAGAATCTGGAAGTAACCAAAGAAAACAATTTGGTACTGAAAAAGATTCTCGGTCATCAGCGCTGGGCGCGGCTTTTGGGCGGTCTGAAGTGGCTTTTGATTATCGGTTCCACAGTGGGAGTCTTCTACTACTTCCAACCCGTCTTCAACGAATTGTGGCGCACTTACAGCGAGTTGCTGGGTACGGTCAGCGATTTCTCGGTGGATGTTTTGCCCGGTCAGAATTGATAATCTAAAAAATGCTCGGGTAGCTCAGTTGGTAGAGCGCTCGCCTGAAGAGCGATAGGTCGCCGGTTCGACCCCGGCCCCGAGCACCCTTCAATAGACTCAAGGTAAACATCTTCGACTCATCCGCCACGGCGGATAATTACTTTTCTAGAGTGACCGCACTTTAATCTTTTGGGTGCGGGCTTTATCGATTTTGGGCATACGAACGGTCAACAGGCCGTTCTTCTCGAAGGCTTCGGCCTCGTCGGGTTCAACTTCGCAGGGTAAGAGGATTTTGCGACTGAAGGCGCCCCAATAGAGTTCGCGCATAAAGTAACCGTCGCCTTCGGTCTCCGTCGTTTTCTGGCGGCGACCTTCCAGGGTAACCATTTCGCGCGTAATTGAGAGATTGAGATCTTCCGGTCGGACGCCGGCAATCATGGCTTGCACCACGATTTCGGTGTCGGTTTGGTAAACATCCACCGACAGTTCGCCCATTTCCTCCGCTTCCTCCACCGGCTCTTCGGGAGTCAACCAATCGCCGGAAGTTTTGATTGTCGGTCGAACCGCCTCTCTGGCCTTGATCGGCGTTTCTTCCTCTTCGTCGTTGACGGAGATGCTACCGGTAAGGCGTTCAAAGAAAGAGCGTTTATTGTGGTTAAACATGATTTTTATGGCGAACTAATAATGATTTTACCGTAAGAAAGACGTTTGATAATCTCGAAGAGCAGAATGACAACCATCGCGGCCAACCACAAGGAAAACAACACCAAGAGCACGTTGCCACCACTCCCCATTATTATAAAAAAATTAAAGGTCAGGTGCAAGGCGGTGGCCGACAATAAACCCAAAATCCAGAAAAGGAGCTTGATTTTTTTCGAACGGAAGAAGGCCAAACTCAAGCTGGCGCCGAAAACGGCCGAGGTTACCACATGCAATAAAGTTGAACCCAAGAAGCGGAGATTGCCGGTTAAGAGAAAGGAACTGGTTGAACCGCCGTCAAGCCAGAGGACTTTAAGCAAAAACAGCACATTTTCCACCGCGGCGAAACCCAGGGCCGCGGTGATCATATAGATCATTAGGTCCAGCGGTTCGTCGCAGGCTTTGTTTTTGAGCGCGGCCACATAGGTTGACAAATATTTGACCAACTCTTCAATTAAGGCCCAAACGGCGATGGGCCAAACAGCCCAGAGGAGAATATCCCAAGCGAAAGGGGTCTCACTGACTCGGCTGATTTGCCCCACAATATCGGTGGCCGGGGTGACCAGCCGTTCCCACCAGAAGGCCAGAGCAACGCCGAAACCGCCCACAATGAAGGTCTTGATGACCAGGCGCATCGGTTCCGGTTTGCGCCGATCCTCTTGCAACCAGAACCAGAGCCAAAGAATGGTTGGCAAAAAGCCGCCGGCAATGGCAAGCAAAATAAAGATCCAATTGAGTTGGCCAGCTTCCGTCATTCGGCTTAATTATAACACGGACGGTTTAATCGGCCACGGTTCGACCATCAAGAGTTCCGCTTTGCCGAGCGTTTGCCAGATTTCTTCGGTGATAAAAGGCATGAAGGGATGCAAAATAATCAGAACCTTCTCTAGCGTCTCGCGCAAGAAGCGTCGGCGAGACTCGGCCGCGTGGGTGTCGTTGTCCTTTAAGATTAATTTGCTCGCTTCCAAAATTTTGTCTGCCAGTTCGTCCCAAACGTAATGGTAGAGTTTCTCGCTGGCCAGATGGAAGCGATAGTTCTCCATCTCTTCGGTAATCGCGGCAATGATTTGGTCAAGTTGATCGGTCAGAGCTTGGTCGGTCTCGGTTAGGTCCGGACCAGAACTCGCCTCGCTGGCGTTTTCCAGGATAAAACGAGTAATGTTCCAGAGTTTGTTGGCGAAGTGTTTCTGGCCTTTGATTTTGGCTTCGTCGAATTTAACATCGCTGCCGATGGCGGTCCCAAACAGGAGGCCGAGTCGTACGGCGTCGGCGCCGTATTTGGCAACCATGTCGAGAGGGTCAACGCCATTGCCTAACGATTTGCTGAATTTGCGTCCGGTTTTATCGCGCACCAGGCCGTGAATGATTACTTGGCGGAAGGGGACTTGACCGAGATGGAAACCGCTCATCAAGATCATTCGCGAGACCCAGAGATAGAGAATCTCGTAAGCCGGAGACATTAGGTCGGTCGGGTGATAATTCTTCAGATCTTCGGTCTGGCTTGGCCACCCCAGAGTGGAGAATGTCCATAGAGAAGAGGAAAACCAAGTGTCCAAAACATCTTCTTCTTGTTGCCAACCAGTGCCGGCCGGCGTCGCGAGGCCGCAATAAATCTCTTCTCCGCGATACCAAACGGGGATACGGTGTCCGAACCAAATCTGACGGCTCAGACACCAGTCGCGCAGATTATCAACCCACTGGAAGTAAGCCTTCCGGAATCTCTCCTGGGGCATCGAAACCGCGTTGCTCTCAACGCTTTGTCGCATCAGTTCTTTTAGGGAGATTTCGGCTCCAGCGATTAAGCCGGGGATTTCGGAGCGCTTCAACTTGAATTTCTTGTTGACATCGATCCACCACTGCAATTTTGGCAGGGGCTCAATAATGGCGCCGGTTCGTTCGGAGAGAGAAAGATTCTGACTGATTTCTTCTTCTTTCTCCAACAAGCCTTCAGTTCTGAGCCAAGTTGTCACCACTTCGCGTGCTTCGGTCGTCTTGAGATTGTTTAAGCGTCCGGCGACGGTCATTTTGGCGTATTCGTTGATCACTTGCGGCCGAGATAGGTGATGGCGTTCGGAGATTTCCCAATCAACTTGACTGTGGGCCGGAGTCACCCCCAAAGCGCCGGTGCCGAAATCTCGATCAACGGATTGATCGGCGATAACCTTGATCTTGATTGGCACATCGCAGAAGTTCGCTTCATACTCTTGTCCGACATAGGTTCGGTAGCGCGGGTCATCGGGGTGCACTGCCACCGCAACGTCGCCGACCTTGGTCTCCGGTCTGGTGGTGGAGATGGTGATCGGGAAGTCTTTGGCATATTTAAAATAATAAAGTTTGGCCACTCTCTCTTCGTGGACCACTTCGTCGTCGGAGATTGTGGTCTGGCCTTTGGGATCCCAGTTGACGATGCGCTGTCCGCGATAAATTAGACCGGCATTGAACATACCAACGAAAGCGGTGTTTACCGCTAGGTTCCGTTTTTCGTCTAAGGTGTAGGCGTAACGCGACCAGTCCAAAGAAGCGCCCATTTGCCTAATTTGGTTCAGAATCAGGTTTTCGCTTTCTTTGGCGTAAGCGGTGACGCGGCGAACCAATTCTTCGCGGCCGAGATCATGTCGGCTTTTGTTTTCTTTTTTTAAAATTTCTTTCTCCACTCGTGCTTGGGTGGCGATGGCGGCCGAATCAGTGCCCGGGAGCCAGAGAGTCTTCTTTCCGCGCAAGCGTTGGTAACGGATTGCCACGTCTTGCACCGTGTCTTCGTAGGTATGACCCATATGCAAAACGCCGGTGACGTTGGGTGGCGGCAAGACAACGCAAAACGGTTCCGTTCGTCCGCCCGGCAACTTATCGGGATTGAAATAACCGCTCTGTTCCCAGAGGGCGTAGATGCGTTTTTCGGTCTCGCCGGGGTCGTAGGGTTTTAGGAATTTGCTGTCGGAACTCAACATATTGACTTATCATAGCAAAAATCAGCCCAAGCGCCAGTTGCCATCGGCTTTGAGGGCGCGAGGCGACCTCGAGGATTGTCCTTTGGGTCTAGGAAGGACGGTCCTTCGAGACGGAGACGTTTGCGTTAACGAGCGCAGGCCGGCGGCGATGGCGATCATCGTGGCGTTATCTGTGGTGTAGGCGAGGTCGGGGATGAGGAGGGTAATATTTTGCTCGATAGCCGCTCGGGCGAGCGCTTCGCGCAAAGAAGTGTTGGCGATCACGCCGCCACCGGCGATAATCGTTTTGGCTTTGAATTTGACTGCCGCCATCAGCGTTTTGGCGGTGAGCACTTCCATGACGGCGTTTTGGAATTCGGCCGCAATTGTCGCTTTAGTCCCCCGGTCAAGTTTTTGTTCTCGGTCCAATTTTTGAGTCAGATAAAGCACCGCCGTTTTCAGTCCGGAAAAAGAAAAATCAAAGTCCCCCGACTTAAGCATCGGTCGGGGCAGGTTGATGGGCGGTCGCCCCGAGGACCGTGTACCCCGAGGACTCCCCTTTGGGGGCCACTCAAGGGGAGTCCTCGGGGATTTAAGTGCCAGTTTAGCAATCGCCGGTCCTCCCGGGTAAGGCAGACCCAAGATGCGGGCCACTTTGTCGAAGGCCTCACCGGCGGCATCGTCGCGGGTGCGGCCGATCACCTGATACTTCAACCAGTCTTTCGACAGTACCAGTTCGGTGTGTCCGCCAGAGGCGATCAGCGAGACGACAGGAAAGACAATTTTTGGCTTAGCTTTGCCCGTTGCCGCAGTCTCGAGCACCGCCAAGATATGCCCTTCGAGATGGTTGATGGCTTGAAGCGGCTTGTCCCAAATCAAGGCCAGAACTTGAGCCAGATTGATTCCGACCCAAAGGGCCGGTTCTAGACCTGGGCCTTTGGTGACCGCGATGAGATCGATTTTGGGAATTTTTAACGTGGGAATTATTTTAAAAAATTGTTCTCGCAATTCCGGCTCGCGCTCGAGCAGTTTATTTAATTTTTTGGTTTGGGCGGTAGAAAAAGTTTTCTCGGATTTGACCGGTTTGATTGTTGTCGGACCGAAAGCGTCGGCCAGCGATTTGAGCAAGATTGGCAGCAAGTTGCGGCCGTGTTCGCGCTTGGCCAGCGACGGCACGATCCCGCCCCAAGCTTGATGGGTGTCGGTTTGCGAAGCGATATTGTGTGCTAAGATCCTAAAGCCGGGTCGCGCGAGCGACCCCTTCACTTCGACGATACTGACCGCCGTATCGTCGCAACTGGTTTCAAGGGCAAGGATTTTCATGTGATTCGCAAGCGAAGTAGTGTGGCTTTACAACCACGTTAGAAACCATTTTACCAAAAATTCCTGAAAAATCCAATTCGTTCCGCCCCGCCGCCGCGACGTAGAAAGCGGTACTGCCTCGCAGAAAAATTGCCCTTTCCTTTTAAGAGAAAAAATCGGCGCGCAAAATCAAAAAATGTAAAGGCAATTTTTCTGCTTGGCTCCGCGCTGGCGCGCGGGCGGCGGTGTTTCGCTTGCGGCTCGCGGGCAAAAATTTCCCCCCAAACTCCCCCAATTTTTGCCTACGAGCCAAACAAACGAAGCAAGAACGCGTTATGGTTTTTTGGAGCGGCGGGTTGAATTTTTAATTTTCCAATACTTTGGATCGGCGCCGGAGCCCGATTCTTCTTTTGCGTTCTTTCGCATAAGTTCCGCGGGGTATTTTCTTCTCACTTGTTCCAATTTAGCCATCACTATTTTTTTAACGTCAAGATGTAGCAATATTGCCATCTCAATGGCGTATATAAATACATCGGCCAACTCTTTTTTAATATCCTCCATTCTTTGAGCAT
>Ga0100403_1001966_pt1 | contig 17274 bp, 13 predicted proteins | sample CryGeymet201501t_FD_83663 | JGI IMG/M metagenome (GOLD analysis project Ga0100403, IMG submission 83663) | Groundwater microbial communities from Crystal Geyser aquifers in Utah, USA - Crystal Geyser metaG 2015-01t | ecosystem: Environmental > Aquatic > Deep subsurface > Groundwater | place...
CTCCCGAAAGACCACTAATGCTTCCGCCTATCTGAAAATTCTCCGTCGTCTGACTACTCTGCGACGATCGCTGATTCGATGTCGCCAAGGATGAGCCTAACAAATCTAACAATTCATCGTTTTCATCATCGTTTTTCTTGGCTAAACAGTGGATGAAACAAAATATTGTTGATAATACAATAATTAGAATAAATATCGTTGAAAATGAATGTTTTTTCTTCACGGTTTTTGGTCAAGTCTATCGATCAAACTGGAGAAGTTAATTCAATAAGACAATTATAAATGAATATAAAAAATAATTTTCCATTCCTGTCAACAGTATTTTTAGTTATACTTTTCGTTCTGTCCTGCCAAGGTATGAGGCGGGAAGTCGTTTCATTCCGAACTCATGTGAATTTTTTTGAAGCAAATTTAGTAAAAAGTGAGAAATTTAATAAAATTCTCATAAATAGAATCAAAAGAAAACCAAGCTCTTTTTCATCTGTTGCAAATGATAACATTACTGAAAATCTGAGGTTCCACCTACTAAATTCTGGATTTATAGTCGGGTTGACAGTTTATCAAGAAGATAATAATTCCGAACCATCAGAATTGTTAGATCTTGAACAAAAGCAAATTAAAGAATTTATAAAACAAAATGATTCTGATATACTAATAGATGGTTTTTTATATGAAAAAAATACTGGGAACATATTGGATGAAACGGTTTCAACTGGAATTATTTTGAAGGCCTATAATAAGAATGGAATTTTGATCGGTAAGTTTGTATTAAACTCGCCTTATTCTACCGAAGATTTCGAGAATAATTTTTTACTTTCTGGACTATTATCAAAAAAAATTGATACCATTTTTAAAAATAGAATCGAAACTTCATATAATTTATTAAAATATTTCAAATGAAATTCTACCTACATTTAATGTTGGTAATCACCGCAATGCCCATTGCGATTGCTTCTCAAGCCAATAGCAATTTGTTTCTTACTTTAGATAAGGCTGAAGACATAGCTGTAGAAAATTCACCTGATCTAAGGATACTTAGAAGCCAACAGAAAATTAAAGGATTAATAGTTGATGAAAATTGGAGAACCTATTTTCCTAGCGCCTCCGTTTCTTGGTTTAGGAACAGCAATATCATAGAAAACGAAACAGATAATAGGTCTCAAAGATTGTCCCTTAATTTGGATCAAGTTGTTTATGATGGTGGGCGAAGGAGATTAGCATTGAGTGCAGCATTAAATGATTTAGATCTTTCAAAATACGACTTATTAATCGCAATTAATGGCTTAAAGTATAAAGCCCGAAATGCATACTACAATATTTTAAGCTTAATGGCTTCTATAGATATTTTGAAAAATTCAATTAATCGCCAATCAGAACAGCTAAAGTTTTCCAGGAAAGAGTTAAGCCTTGGAGAAACAACCGAAATTCAATCAATTCAAATTGAAAACAGACTGAACGAGATAGAATTACAGAATAAACAAACAATGATTGGCCTTAATACAGCTCTTGAAGAATTTAAAGTGCTTCTTCGATTACCAAGTTCATATAAAATCAATTTGGTCGATAAAATACTTTCCAGCAGTGACTATGTTTTCAAAGATATATCAGAAAAAGATCTTGTTAATATAGCATTTAAATCTCGCATCGAATTTGATCGAACCAAGGCGGCTGCTATGCAAACAGCGGCAGAATATGAAATTGCAAAATCATACTACGAGCCAACTCTCTCTATAGGCGGATATTATGCCTCGACTGGTGATCGGTATCCACCGCGAGAACGCGAATACGGATTTAATTTTAAAATGAATATGTTTCTAGGACCAAATTCTATTCAGGATTCTTCGAACTATATTTCTAGAAAAGAAGATACCAATAGATCCCTTACCTCCTCTACCACTGTTGGCATATATGATAATTTGCAATACAAGAGAAATATTGCTCAAACTGGAATTGCCGCTGAACAAGCAAAGATCTCCCGCACACAATTAGATGACATCATACGAATTGAAGTGAAGAAAGCATATGAGAACTATAAACTCAGTTGGGATTCAATGGTTTTAGCAGACCAAAATGCTGAAGTTTTTGAGAAAAGATTGAACATCAAAAAGAGACAAGTTGAGCTGGGTGAAGCTAGAAGAATTGATCTTGCTGAAACTGAAATTTTCTATCTAGAAGCGCAAAATGCGAAAATCAATGCTAGAGTTCGTTTCTTAATATCAATTTCAGATCTTGAACTCGCTGTTGGAGCTTCTCTGGATAGTCTAAGGTTAGTTAATAAAAAGAAAGGAAAAGATCTAAATGAATAAAATTAAGACTATTTTTGTCGTAGCTATTTTCACTATATTTGTATGTGAATGTTCCAGAAAGGATGAGGAATCAACGTCGAATCAAAAAGCAAAGGAGAACAAAATCATTAAATTAGAAAAAACGTATGACTCAATAACTATTTCTTTACTAGGAAGTGTAATTCCCAAAACAAAGGCCGAGGTGAGCAGTAAAATTATTGGAAGAATTGAAAAGCTTTATTACGATGAAGGAGATAGGGTTACAAAAGGAAGTAAATTAGCAAAGGTTGAAACTCTAAGCTTGGAAATACAATTAAAAAAGGACGAAGCTTCACGTGAGGTTCAGTCTAAACAAATTGATATTGCAAAGGCACGATTACAATTAGCTAAACAAAAGGTGGAAAAAGATCTTGTTTCAATTCAAAAAGCTGAGGCAGAATTGAATGATGCTGAAGCAAATCTAAACAATCTAAAACGCACATATACAAATAAAAAGGAATTATTCGAAATAGGAGGTGTATCAGAGTCAGAATTGAAGGCTGTAGAAACTGCGCTGGTCTCATCTGAAACAAATTTTTTTAAATCTAAAAAAACTTTAGACACTTTGAGAATTGGATTTCGTGAAGAGGATGTTAAAAAAGCAAATATCACATTTGGTAAAAACAAGCAAAGTTTAAATGAAGCCATCATTAAATTGAATACCTTAATGGAAGAAGCTGAACTCGCAATGGCGATTGCAAATTTAAAGGCGACTATAGCAAATATTGAATCAACCAAATTATTAATTAATGAGTCGATTTTATTGTCTCCTATAAATGGAATTGTAGCCTCGAGAAATTTATTTCAGGGAGAATCTGCTAAGGAAGGAGAACCAGTATTCATAATTGTCGATGAATCTGAGCTTTTTATTACATTTCCAGTTAACGAATCAGAATTAAGTTTAATCAAAACTGGGGATAAAATCAAATTTACTATTGATGCTATTAAAAATCGGGAGTTTGAAGGTAAGATTCAAATAGTCAGTCCAATTCTTGACCCGCAATCCCGAAGTGCTTCAATAAAAATATTTTTTAATAATCTTGAGAAAAAATTAAAACCAGGAATGTTTGCGCGAGCAGAATATAATATTAAACAAGGTGATGAATCTTTCTATCTACCCTTAAATGCTATTATTCCAAGCAAGGATGGTGATAAAGGAGATATATTTGTCTTAAATGAAAACAGTTTAGCTTTTAAAAAGCCTATATCAATTATTGAGGTCTTAGAGGATAAGGTCAAAATTGCAACAGATTTACCGGAAGGAACACGAGTTATAGTAGGAGATTTAAAATCAATCACGGATGGGCAATCCTTCGAAAACGAATAGATTTATTTTTTAATTTTTCTAAAATAAATAGCATTTTTGGAAATAACTTCAATGCGGACACATAAGAAATAATCATCCCAACTATTATAACTATCGACATCGGTTTCCAGAATTCTGATCCTTCGGACTGAATAAATATTGAAGGAAACATTGCGATTCCTGTAGTCAATGAAGTCATTTTCATTGCCCTTTTTCTTTGTTGTACAGCTCGAATAATACTCGAATATAAGATGAAATCTCGACTATTTTCATTTTTATTTTTCAGAAAGTGCTCCAAAATCATAATCGAATTATTAATTGTTAATCCGGAAAGCATTACAAAACCAATGTAAACAGAAATATTGTATGAAAGATCAAGTAAATACAAAACGCATGTAACTGACATCAAAATCATAGGAACATTAAGAATAATTAATAATGGATAAGTATAAGATTGAAATAGTATAGAAAGCACGGAATATATTAAAAAAATTGAGAAAGAAATGAACAAAAGCATTTCTAATTGAGATTTTTTTAATTTTTCGATAGAATCACCGTATTCAAAATAATAATTTTCTGGAAATGTAAGACTTTTAATAGCAATATCAAGTTTTTTGATATACTTGGTTGTATCAAGACCCGAGAACGAAGTAGTTATTGTAACCATTCTCCTTTTGTTTTTTCTATATATTTTGGTTTCTCCCTCAGCTTTTTTGACATTAACAATTTCATGAATAGATATTGGACTTTTATTTGCTACTATCGAAGTATTCAATATCTCACTAAAAGTATCCCTATCCTCCTTTCGGAACCGAACTCTTAGATCTACTTCCTTATTTTTTTCAAATAGTTTAGTCGGAATGGATCCCTGAATTGCTGTTTTCATATGATCAGAAATTTCATTAGTTGTTAGGCCAGATAAAGAATGTTTTTCTTTCTGTAAAATCAAATGTTGCTCTTTTTTACCATCTCTGAATCTAAATACGACAGCGGATGTCTCTGGTATTTTATTAATTTCGTTGGCCATTCCTTTTGCAATTTCTTTTAAAGTATCAAAATTATCACCAATAATATCCAAGTCTATTTCATTTGAAGATGCATTTGATCCCCCATCAGAAAAATAAACAAACACGCTTGTTAAATGTTCAACTTTCTTTTTTAAAGAATTTTTTAATTCTGCCAAGTCTGACTTATTCAATTCACCATGTAATTTAATGTATAAATCAGCATGCCATTTTTCTACTTTTGAATCTACACTTTTAACTTCCTGAGCTGTAAGTAATAATGCCTCAACTTCTTTGACGAGTAAGCTAGTCGTTTCTAAATTTGTACCTGTTTTAAGTTCAACGCTGGCTTTAAGTTCTTTTTGACCTTTTATATCGATATATTCTTTATCAATATAGATTGATGCAATTACACCCAAAAAAGATAACGAAGCAAGAAAATATGTAGGAAGACTCTTTACTTTATATTTGAATTTTTTAGGAAAAATGTGTTTTGGAAAATAAAAATGGAATTTAAATGAAGCAATAAAATCAAATATATAGTCTAAATTGGAAATTTTTTTATCTAATCCAATCATCCTTATCGCAGTGGGAATCCAAATGATTGCAAGAAAGTATGAAATTAAAACACAAACAGTAACTGAAATTGCTAGATCTGAAAATGTATTTCTTAATTCTTTCGATATAAAAAATAGGGGAATAAAAACTACGATATTGGTAAGTGAAGAGGCGAGAAGTTCCTTCCAAAGACTTTCAATGCTTCGATCAATGTCTTTTTCTGTAATTTCCCTAGTAGAATCTGCATTTTGGGCTGAGATCCTTTCCACCATAACTATCGCATTATCAATAAGAATTCCAATGCCTAATGCTAGTCCGGCCATTGACATTACATTTAATGACAGATCTAAGAAATAAAAAAAAGCTAGGGAAAGAATAATTGATATTGGTATAGTCGATGATACTATTAAAGTTAGAGGGATGTTGGATAGGAAATAAATAATTACAAGGGAACAAGCTATTGCTCCTAGATATGCTGAAAGTGTCACACTATTAATTGCTGACTCAATATATTCAGACTGATCATAAGATATAGTTAAGCTAGCTTCCGGTAATTTAATTTTTTCAACCTCTTTACGGATTTTAGAACATGTTTTTATTATATTAGCATCTCCATTTTTTTTTATATAAATTGAGACATTTTCAATACCTTTTTCTCTAGTTATATTTTCAAGATCTCTTTCACCATCGTAAATATTTGCAACATCTCTTAATTGAATATAAGATCCATTCTTGTTAAGTGAAATTGTTAATTTCTCTATCTCATTAAAATCTTGTATCCGATTTTTTAAGCGGAGAGGTATTTCTTTTCGGTTATAATCGATCAAGTTCCCTAAATATTGATCTTTGTTGGTAATTCTTAGAATACCCATGATGTCTGAGAGATTCTGCTTTGAAGAAACAAGTCTTCCATGATTAATATCGACATTGATTTCTCTAAATCGTCCTCCAGAAACTATCACCTCACCTACACCGTCAATCCTTTCGATATACTTTTTTAATTGATTTTCAGTTAATTCTCGTAACTGCTTCAATGATAATTTTTTTGAATTTAAATTTATTATCATCATTGCATTGTCATTGGGATTGAATTTTACTATATACGGTTCTTCCACATCTCTAGGAAACTTATCTCTAACGAAATCAATTCTTGATTTTAGTTCAACTGCCTTAAATTTCATACTCGTATCTTCATTGAAGTATAGAGTAACTCTTGATTCACCTTCCTCAGACGAAGAGAGCATTTTTTCTATTCCTCCAACAATGATTGATTGGTTCTCAATTGGGCGTGTAATTATTTCTTCAATCTTAGAAGGTGAATTCCCCGGATATCTAGTGACTATTGAAAGGATATTCTTTTCGCTTCTTGGCATTAATTCCAACGGTAAGAATGTCAACGAGATTAATCCAAAGCCCAAAAATCCAAAAATTAGCATAATTATGGTAACTTTTCGTTTTGTTATTTGTATTATATTGGATATCAATCTTTGAATCTACCCTGACGAATCAATTCGTAACAAACAGCAGGAATAAAAAATAAACTAATAAAAGTTGAAATTATCAAACCACCAAAAATCGCTGCTGCTAAGGATCTTTGAGAGCTACTTTCAGTTAAAGGAAAAAGCAAAGGCAGTAATCCAAGCGTTGAAGTTAAAGTAGTTGATAGTATTGGAATTAAACGTTTCATTCCCCCTTCAACAATTAATTGAAATTTATCCTTATATTTATCAAAGTTGTCTCGATAGTATTCAACTATCAGGATAGCATTGTTAACAACAATTCCGACTAGTAGTATACTACCTAACAAAGACATCATATTTAATGATTCATTGAACAAAATTAAAGAACTACAAACACCTAGTATTGATAGAAAAATTGAAAAAAGAATTACCAAAGGTAATAGATAACTCTCCATTGAAGCAGCCAAAGTCATATAAACTAATAAAATAGAGAAACCTAATGCAATACTTAGATTCCAAATTGATGAATCTAAAACCTTTCGATTTTCTCCAAATTGAATAAAATTACCAAAATTATCAAATTCGTTTATTTTAAATAATTTTTCGATTCTATTGTAAGTATCTCCCAACGAAGAATTTAATACCTCGACAGAAACTTGCGCAATTTTTTTACCATTATGTCTATAAATTACCCTTTGACTTTTAATTTTTACAATTTTTGCAAAATCACTGATTCTGACAGAAATGTTCTCGTTTATCATAAGATTAAGATTGAGTATTGAATGCTCTCCAGTCCGATATTCTTCTGAAGCTCGAACCAAAATTGGGATTTCATCATCATTGACTCGGAAATTACTATTCTCATCACCCCGAATAACGTTTCTAATGGTTTTTCCTAAATAGTCTGCGGAAATTCCGAATTGTGACATCTTATCTCTATCGACAATTAATAATAATTCATCAATTTTTTCATCTAAAGTTGATTTGATTGCACTCTGTTCAAGAATGGTTACCAAACTCGATTTAACTTGAATCACAGATTTCTCTATTGTTTTTAGATCAGTTCCGCTTATTTCAATATCGATTTTATCAAATGAATACGGTAAAACTTCAGCCAATATATCTGAACCGGTTTCGATATTGATCGATCCTTCATTGAAATCCTTGCTATTATTTAATTGATCTAAAAATTTATCTTTTCTTGCAAAACTCGTAAAATGAATATCTATAAATCCTCTATTAATTCCGAATTCAGATCTGGGATTCAGAATCATTGATCTCTTTTCATAACCAATATTAAAAATAACTTGAGCATCTTTATCTATTTGAGTAACTAAATCCCCGATTTTTTTTGAAAATGCTATCGAATCTTTTAGTCGTTTTCCATTGGAAAGTTTGAATTCAATTTTTATAGTCTTACGTTCAATTGATGGCATCATTTCCTTTGGCAAAAAGACTATCAAAGGAAATGATAAGAATATTGAGATTATTCCTGCTAAAATAATAATTTTATGATTTGAAAGTGATTGATTAATATTTTTTCTATATTTATTCTCTATAAATAATATAGTTTGGCTAGTAAATTTTCTAAATTTACTAACGGGGACTATTTCATTTGAATCCGAAAAATATACACTGAAAAATGGTAAGTATATAAGTGATACTAATAAAGAGCAGCCCAAGCAAATGCAAATTGTAATAGCAAAATCCTTAAATACAATTCCTGCTAGACCTTTTAAATATAAATTTGGCAAGAAAACTACAATTGATGTTAAGTTAGAAATCACTAGAGCGAAAACAATGGTTTTTACACCCTTACCTACTACTTTGGTCATAGTATAGTGTTCATTTTTACTTTCTTTCAAAATAGATTCTAATACAACAATCGATGAGTCAACCATCAAACCAATACCAACTGCTAAGCCTCCGAGAGTTAACAAATTAAGAGATTGCTGAAGAAAATTCATAGCCACAAAGACAAAAAATAATGCTATTGGGATTGTCAACGTAACTACCAATGTTTGTTTATAGGTCCCTATAAAAAACGTCAGCACTATAAAACAAAGCAGAATAGAAAGGAAAATTGAAAAAGCAACATCTTTTGATGATGATATGATTAAAGATGATTTATCATTAACTTTCTTTATAGTCAGAATCTCATTGAATTTATTTCGTATTTCCAGAATAGTATCATCAACATTTCTAGAGGTGACTAAAGAATTTTTTATGGATTCTTTTCTTAACTCCAAAATCAAACAATTTCTACCATTTACAGAAGTGTAACTAGTGGGTTCCTTAAAGGAGTCTGTAATTTTGGCAATATTTTTTAATGGAACCGGAATTCCACTTTCAGTGATTTTAACATTTAAATTTTCTATATCTTCGATATTTAAGAACAAGCCAAACATTCGAATTAAGATTTCTTCTTTATCTACGATCAGATTTCCGGATGGTAAATTTATATTATTCTCTTTTAACTGACTTACTATTTGTTGAGTGGACAAAGAATAGGCACGAAGTTTAGCTGAGTCTAACTCAACCAAAATTCTTCTCTCATATCCTCCAGATATTGAAACTGTGGCAATTCCATCGGTTCTTTCCAGTATTGGAACAATATTTTTTTTTACATAGGCTCTTAGATTCTGAAAATCAAAATTATTATTGTAGATAGCGATTGTAATCAGTGGTTCATCATTGGGGTCAAATTTTAGTAGTATAGATTTCTTTGCATCAATTGGAAGATTCCCTTTAACAAGGTCTAATTTTTCTCTAACGGTAATAGATGCTAGATCTAGGTCAGTACCCCACTTTAACTTGACCTTAATTATCGATGTTCCTTCTAGTGATTCGGAATAGATGTCCTCAGCACCTTCTGTTGAAGATAATGCTTCTTCTATAGGTTTTGTTATTAGTACTTCAACCTCGTCAGGTGAAGCATTCTCAAATTCTGTTACGACCGTGATTGTAGGTATTGCGAGATTTGGGAAGAGCTCAACATTCAGATTTCTAAAACTTATTATTCCGACTATAAATAATAGTAATAGAGATATTACTGTTGAAACTTTTTTTTCTAAAAAGTAATCGATCATTAAGGGTAACGAATTCTTATCGAGTAATCATTGTCCATAGTGTTCCCAAAATTATCCCTTATTCCAGTTTGCCCACCTTTAACTGTTATTATATAAGTTGAAGATCGGTCTAGATTTCTTAATATACTTGAATAAGCTAAAGTACTGGGAGCTAAAGCTATTGGAGTTGCATTGTTCGCATTTTCAAAAAATTCAATCCCAGCTCCTATCGGAGTTCCAAATTCTCTCGTAACTTCTAACTTGAGCGAAGAAAGTAATATTTGAGAATTCCCAATAAGTGGAAATAAGCAATCGCTTGGTAGTTCACCGTAACAAAAATGAATATATAAATCCAAGTCACATTCAATATTTAAAGCAGGACAAGTTGTAAGTGGGGGAGTGCTGATATTAACATTAGTAGTTACTAGCTGATTCGTGAATGTATTATTAGAGTATATTCCTCTGAGCTTAATTTTCTGGGATGTATCACCATTTACCTTTATATTATAATTATAGCTTTTTACTAATGGATTATTGTTTAAATCTAAAATTGCACTGGAGATTTCAATATTGTAAATTTGGTAAACAGACAGAGGTTCACTAAACTGAATTTCATAATTTGTGGCTGAAATCTGATTTACTGTAAAGCTGACATTGGGAGAAATATTGATTGCTGAAGAAATCGTAAGTGGTTTGATAGGTTTTGAGAAATTTAAAAAAATAGAATCGTTTTTATTAACCCCTTCATTTAAGAATATTTCATTATTTACGAAATTTATAACTGAACTTGTAAAAATTTCTGTAAGGGTTGGATTCGTAAAGTCAGTACCGACCGTGAATGAAACATTTACTGGTCCAGCTAATGGGTTTCCACTTAAATCGATTGCATTCTCAGAAATGGTTAATTGGTAAGAAACTCCAAAATTCAAAAGAGTGGATGGCTTAAATTGATAAGTAGTTTGGTCAGGAGAAATAATCGTATTGGGAATATCAAACTCAATTCCCGGATTCAGGTTGACAGCATTAAAAACTGAAAATTTATCCATAGGCTTATTAAATTGGATTGTGATTAAAGCTTCCGGAATTACACCAGCAGCATTGTTTGCTGGAATAGTCTTAATGACACGCGGGGATTCCAAATCCGAGGAAAAACTAAAGTTTACTCTAAAATCATCTTGTAAATTGACTCCTTGCAGACTCTCCACCCTTGATTTCGATAATGCATATGTATAGAGTCCTGCGTCAGATAAAGGTTTGTATGATTTGAAGGACATCAAATTCCCTAACCATGTAAATGCTCCCTCAACAGGAATTCCGTCACGACTCAATGAAAATCCGGACTCACAGTAAGTTATATTCATGGGTAAAGAAAACAAAACTGTTATAGGAGATTCTGGATCTATTCCGATTGAACCATCAACAGGAGAAGAAAGTAATATTTTAGGTATATCAGAATTTTGAAGAACAGATATTGCAGGGATAAAGTCCAGAGGGCCCTCTCCATTATCTAATATTTGAGAACAGGAGTATAGGCTAAGAATAAAACAAACTAATATAGAGATTACTTTTGATTTCATATCCAATTTTTTTATAAAAAGTTTCCATAGAATAGAATTTCATGATTATTCTGTAAAATATTCCCATTGGAATCTTTTATTCCCGAATTTGTACCATTCAATCTCAATAAATATCTTACGTTATTTGCCGAAATACCTCTTACTCGAACCAAAACTCTTTGTGGATTCGCAGAAGGTAAATAATCAATATCCTCAATTTGTATTGTAGAATTGGAATTACCCGATATATATTCAATTCCGATATTTTCAAAAACACTCCCAGAACCATTAACGACGAGAGGCGATGCACCTGCTGTATTAAATTGAAACTCAAATTGGTATTCAATTGGGCAAGCCCGAGGACGTATTTCATATGCAATATTATTGTCAATTGGAATTGGAATTGAAATCTCAGGGGCTGGATTTATTAAACAAGTAACCGCATAGTTTCGACCTAAAACAGTAGTTAGCTGAATAAAATCACTAGTTATAGGATCATTCACCGTATAGTCGATTGAATAAGATTTATTCATCTTTATCCCACTGGTACTAACAAAATCGGGACGAATCGACATTCTGTATTTTTGATTCGTTATCATTCCTGAGGTTGGTGTGAAAGTTAATAAGCTATTACTCACCCATTGAAAATTTCCAGAAATACTAGGTGAAAAGCTTATTTGTCCACTAACATTAATAACATTCATTGGTTCAGAGAATAAAAATCGAAAAGTATCAAATTTTGAAACTTGCTGGAATGTATTAAGAAATGGCTCCTCCAATATTCCAGTCCAAGGAGTTCCCAGTGTTACATCTACGTTAAGTTCAGGAATCACCAAGCTCTCAGATGTACTAAAAACCGTGAAGTATGCTTTTTTTAGTGTTATTCCTTTTTCGCTTTTTGCGGAAGCACTCACCGTCAGTGTATATGTTCTTCCTAATTCCAAAGGTGACTTTAACTGAAGAGTAAATTGTGTAAAATTTGAATTCCAAACTGGAATGTAAATCGCGGGTCCTCCGCTAATTGAAATAGCGCTGTTTGTCGAAATAGGATCCATTGGTTCAGAGAAATTTACAATAGGACTTTTGGAAGTTTCCCACCCAAAAATTATTTCAGAACTTTTAGGAGGATCAGACGAAGTTACCTCAGGTAAACTTTCTACTCCTTCTGTGACAAAAGAAGATAAAAAGTTTTTAGTCATTTTATTACCTTCATTATCCTGTATATTATTTGCATTTAAGGTTATTTCATACCGTTTTCCAACCGTGAGGGAGTTAGGAAAATTTAAAATTAGCCTTTTATTAAATATCCATGATGGCCTAAAATCTGTATTCCCTCCTGGAGAAAAAATTTGAATTGAGCTCTCAACCTTCTTCTGATCCATATCCTTAGAAAAGTCTAACACTATTTGCGACTCAATACTGACATTAGTTGCCCCATTCAAAGGAGAAACGCTAACAATATCAGGATATTGATAAGCATTTGTCCAATCAAGACCCATGAGACCCAAGAGATCGGACTCCGCTGGTAGTTTCGCTTGGTCACAGGATATAAAAGAAAATATAATAATGAAAAGATTGAAAATTAAAATAATTATATTATTTACTTTTCTCATTAATACTGACCCCAGCCTTATCGTAAATGGATTTTATACTTTTAAAAATTTTGTCAGATTTTTTTGAAATCTCGATACCTTTATTGTAATATAGCAATGCAGATTTTAAGTCTCCTTTATTTTCAGCAATCCTTCCTAAATAAAAATATGAATCAATTTGATTATCATCAAACTGTATTGATTTCAAGAAATACTCCTTAGATTCCTCTAATTTTTCAGGGTATTGAATAAGTATCTTCCCAATCCAGTTCTTTGCCAATGAATTACCCGAAAAATCATCATCTATCTTATAGAAAATTTTAAGAGCTTTTTCATAATCGCCTTTATAATAAAGAGATTTTCCAAGCATTATTCTAGCTGGCAAATGATCGCCATCTGCATCAACGACTTCAGTAAAGTTTACAATCGCTTTATCGAGATTTTTTTCAGAATAATTTTTAATTCCATCATTAAACTTATCTTCAATTTCTTGAACACTCAAACCGCAGTTGGGAAAAATTAGAAATAAGAACATTAAATAAATAATAAAATAGAATCGCATAATATTTATTCCTTATTGATTGAGAATGATTACTTTGTTTTCAGACTTTAGTTTCGAAAGGATATCTCTTTTTATATATGTTTCCGATTCTTTATATTTCTGTATTTTTCGCCATCGAATTATATTCTCAATGAGTGCATTTTCTTCTGCATTTGTCGGTCTTTTCTTGCCATTCTTACTTAATTCCTCCATTATAGCACCTTTCAGCTTCTCACTGTAGCTTGCATTGTACATCTCAGCAATTATTCCTGCTTCCTTATAAAAGTAATAGTTTATCGTTCCTTGAATAAGGTAAGGCATCATGAAATCATTGTATTCTTGAGATTTAAAGTTTACTTTGGAAATTACATTATTAGAGAGGATTATTTCATTTAAATAAGAGTTAATTGCTGCTTTAATCTCTTCAGGATTTTCAATCGGATTCCCCTTTTCAAAATAAACATTCTTTCTGAAATTATACTCATTAAACTTCTTCTTTGAGAAGTTTTTACCATTGAGTTTGAACAACGCTGGTTCACCTCTCCTGGATTGCATTTCTCGTGTGAGTAGCTCGTCTATTGACTGCTTTTCCCCACAATAAGATAAAAATACTCCGAGAATTAAAATTACTACGATCCGACAAATTCGCATTTTATTGCTTTAACTCTTGAATTCTTTTTTTTGCATCTCCGGCGGGTCCAGGATATTTTGATCCAGCCATTTTTATGAACTTTTCGAATCCATCAATGGCTTCTTTTTTTTTACCTAATGTCATGGAAACTAACGCGAGGTTGTATACTGCTTCGGAATAATCAGGATTAAGTTTTAAAGTTTTTCTATAATTTTCAACTGCTCCTTCTAGGTCATTAGTCCTTTGCAACAAAACGCCTAAATTATAATACCCTCGAAAATAATTGTTATCGAGCTCTATTGATTTCAGATAATGCTTTTTCGCAACTGGATAGTTGGACAGTCTGAAATGACAAAAACCCAAGTTTGTGTGATACTCAGCAGCTTTACCATCTAACTCAATCGCTTCCTCAAAATGCTCTATTGCTTTCTCCACATTTCCAGATTGTAGTACCTCAAGCCCTAAATTGTTCTGTGTAATCGCTTCTTGCTGATTCTTCAATGAATTTTCCTCTGAACAAAGTGTACTGCTCGCTATAACGATAAGTCCTATTAAAATAACCTTTAGTTTCAATTCTTGCCTCGCCTAATACAATTTGATTGTTTGTCGAAAGTAAATTTCCAGTCCTTTTAAGACAATCAATTTTTATCTAGCACTAAATAAATAATCATAATCAAATTATGACTCTTTAATAATGAAATATTAAAAATTAAATTCTTGCAAATTTAACTATTGATATAAGCATTCTGACTAATGAACAACATTATAAAATTTAAAGATAAATTTCAATTAAATATAATTATTAAAAAACATCGCAAATTTGCTTTACTCATTTTGTGCGGTACAATTCTCTTGGCGACTTATCTAATCATTGTATTTTTCTTGAAAAGTCAATGTGTTTACGGAAATTGCAATACTGGATTTGGTGTAATGCAATTTAGGGATGGTTCGGCCTATTCGGGTGGTTTCCTAAATGGAAAGTTTAGTGATTATGGTACAATAAGTCTACCAAATGGTGAAAAGTACGAAGGAGGCTGGCATCGAGGACAAAAATCTGGGAAAGGTGTTTATACCTATTCAGATGGCTCAATCTACGATGGTCAATTTCGACAAAATAAGAAATACGGAAAAGGATTATTTACTTGGCCGGATCAGACTAAATTAGAAAGCAATTTTATAGATGGTGAACCAGAAGGTCTTGGGATTTTAACTTTGCCCTACCCTGAATTTAAGCCAATGTCAGGAGTATATAAGGGAGGAATAATATTCTCAGGTGAAGGCATTTTTATATATGATGACGGAAGCAGATACATTGGAAGCTGGAAAGGCGGAAAAGAAAATGGAAACGGAATTAAATTAAGTGCTGAGGGAACAATCATAGAAAGGGGCATTTACGAAAACGGGAATTTGATCTCTTCAGAAGAATCCACACAACCCAAAACTGATTAGTGCGACGTCGCACTTTTTATGTTCATTATTAAAAAAATATCGACACGTAAAGAGACATAATAAAAAATCCTAGATAGTTGAGGGATTTACAATGAAAGTTCTTAATTTTTGGAATGTTAAAGGTGGAGTGGGAAAAAGTTCACTATGCTTTCTTACAGGAGAAATTCTACGGAGTTCGGGAAAAAAAATTCTGTTTATAGATGCTGACCCACAAAGATCAATTACTAAAACTATACTAGAACACCCTCCTGGACATAATACATTCTTTGATGTCTTGATGCGTTCTAAGGAAATATCAGAATGCATGTATCAAGAAAAAGGATTCTCGATCGTTCCAGCCCATATAGATCTCCTTAAGATTCAATCTGGGATTGAAGAAAATCGCTTACTGAGTGCTTTCGCAAATTACAAAGGTAATTTCGATTACGTATTGATTGATAATCAACCAACCTGGAATTCAATTGTTCGGACTACTATAAATGCATGCGACAGACTCATAATACCCAGCATGATTTCAATTTTCGATCTTGATGAAGTAAATTTCTCTATCAATGAGGCAAGGATGATGCGGAAAAATCTTCCTGTATCCATTATTTTAAATGCAGTAAATAGCTCTGAAAAAATATCAAATGATGAACGAGAGTATATAGATTCATTTTTAGATACATTCAAGAATGATGTGGCAAGAGCAAAAATTCCAAGATCAGTGATCCTAAAAAGAATTATTGATCGTGGAGATAACCTCTGTGGCAAAGGTGCGACAAAAGAAAAATTCCGATCTGCGTTATTGAATATGGTGCAAGAAATTACGCTTTCAAAGATTTCTTTAAAAGAGGTAGCTTGATTGAAATCACTTAGAAAAGTCCAATCTGGAGATAGTGCGACATCGCACTTTATTGATGATCAAGAAATTTTAAATATACCAGTTAATAGTTTGAATTTAGACCCTACTAAAAATTTGAGAACCTCTTATGACGAGGAAGGTTTAAGGGAATTGGCTAGTTCAATTGAACTGAATGGATTATTGGAACCGATTGGCATAGATAAACGGTTAACTAAAAGTGGAAAATATCAACTTGTTTATGGATTCAGACGCGCTTTAGCTATTTCTAAGTTTACTGATATTAAATTTGTTAAAGCCATAACTGTCAGTCAAGATGCTAATACAGAAGTGATTCAACTTTTGGAAAATATACAAAGAGAGGATCTCTCTGACTACGAAATTGCAAAATCACTTCATTCCATAAAAATATCATCAAATATTAATAACATTGAACTATCTCTTAAAATTAACAAATCCATCGATTGGATTAAAAAGAAGATGGTACATGCTAATATAATTCATGAGTTAGAAAACGAATCCAACAAAGAAGAGTTGCTGCTTCTAAAGAATTTAACAACTCAGCAGGTGTCTCCCATATCAAAATTGGACATCCAAGATAAAAAAGAAGCCCTTAAATTGATTAAGTCTGGTAGCGGAACCGTCAGTGATATTAGATCTTTCTCGAAGAATAAAACAAAAACAAAAGAACTTGCAGGTAAAAATGGCAAGAAAATTCTTCTGCTTGAATCGAGAATTAAAGATCTGACTAAGGAAAAGAGTAAGATCGATACAGAGATTTTGCGACTAAAAACTGAACTAAAGCAACTTAATAAACAAGAAAAACGATGAATTGTTAGATTTGTTAGGCTCATCCTTGGCGACATCGAATCAGCGATCGTCGCAGAGTAGTCAGACGACGGAGAATTTTCAGATAGGCGGAAGCATTAGTGGTCTTTCGGGAG
>Ga0100403_1001969_pt1 | contig 17247 bp, 29 predicted proteins | sample CryGeymet201501t_FD_83663 | JGI IMG/M metagenome (GOLD analysis project Ga0100403, IMG submission 83663) | Groundwater microbial communities from Crystal Geyser aquifers in Utah, USA - Crystal Geyser metaG 2015-01t | ecosystem: Environmental > Aquatic > Deep subsurface > Groundwater | place...
CTACTGGGAGATGTCCTTTCAATATGTATTTTCCACTTGTTTTCATATTTCCTCCTGCTCAACTTCTATTTATTTCTCTAGTAAATTACTATTTTCGTAGATGTTGCCTATGACTTTATAGTTCATATTTGTATTACAGAGCCATATATCATCTTTTGTCCCCCAGCATCCCTCCTTTTCTATCCAACATATTTCATGAAAAGTGTTAGGGTTGGTTGGTTCCTCCATCCATTCAATAATATCCCCCTCATATATTTCCTTACCGTTTTTATCTTTGAGGCCGGTAAATTGCATGATTACAGTGTTTTCGAAATCGCTCGTATAGTATCCCTTACCATCTGCGTTACGCAAATCAACGCCGTTGGTAAAATCCCAAAGTTCAACTCTTGACATGACTTTTGTCTTTGTATCCCATGCACGAAAGCGTATATCACGCATGGATAGCCCTCCTTTGATTAAACATTTTCTTTGGATATATACTGATTTTGCCGTATATCAGAATTGTTAGGGCAATATATAAGCGTTCTCGTATATTTAACGCCCTCCAATCATGGGTAACATGATCATCATAAAAGTAGTTTTTTAAGCTTTTTATTTTCCTCATATTTCCTTCTGTTCAATTTCTATCATGCCTCCATAGGTAGGTGCCCAAATCTTACTGGCACAAAGCTTGCTGATATGTGCGTCACTCGTCAGTAGCGCGTCAAGAAAGGATTTTATTAGGTTATCTATGTCGGGAACCTGTGTGTGTGGCTTCCACAACATAAACACCTTTTTCTTTTTACTCCAGCTTTCCGGCATGGGAATATGAAAGGTGATACATAAGTTGTCTTTTGGGACAAATTCTCGCTCTGCTGCACTCGCCTTGAGGGCATTAGCAAATACAAAATAACGGTCAACCGAGGGGCGGTGTGCCCACTTGTCAGATTGCGTCATTCTGGGTTTTGGCACAGGTATTATGTTAAATGTGTATTTCATAAATCAAGTCTGATGAGGCGGCCAATTCTTAATGTCCTCTTTTCTTCTCATACAGTCATTCCATCCTCGCTCATACTCTCGCTCAAGAGCCTTTTTATGCGCCCTCTTGAGGCGTTTTATCTCAAGTAGTAGTTGAGCTTTAGTTACCATATATGAAGTGTTTAACTATCCATGCTGTGCCTAAAAATAACCAAGGCCATACAAGACCAACAATTACTTTTGCCACTTTTTGTGATGTTGTTTCTTCTTTATCTTCTTTAGTAGCGGTATAGTTACTTAGTGATCTAAAAACTATCATTACTCCTATAGCCTGTACAACAGAGAGGCTCGGTAGATTAAATACAGGAAGAATAAACCAAGACCAAAGAATAGACAGAACATAACCATAAGAAAACCAAGAGTAAATTGCCAATCCCATAAGGCCTAATAAGATTGCTAGTACAACACCAATAACCGCAAGTATTTCTATCATTTTTTCTTATACTCCCTTTTTCCTATATTCTCTAAACGTTTTTTACCCTCCCCAAAACCTTTCAATGAAGACTCATACTTAGCTTGTTCAATGTCCCCCTCGGTAAGCCATTTGAATATGATCCAACTGGTAAAGGCTCCTGCAAAATACACTAAAAGATAAATTAGTAGTTTTGTCATATTTTGTAGTTTCTAAAGTTTAATAACACTTGGCTCTCTGTCATTTTCGGCCAATCGGCAATAATTTTCCGCAGTACTCCTGTTTTTGTTGTTTTATGTACTCTTTCTACGCTTGTTGCCAGCTCCAATCCGTCCATTTCAGGAGAACTACTATCAAAATCAAACAAGTCTGGTATCCTGTTCATTGTTTTTTTGCCTCCTTCCATCCTTTACCATTACAGAACAGCTTTTTACCCTCTACCCAATCGGAATGAAAGTAAAATTCTCCACCGTTTTTATTCGTTCTTCGCTCCATTTTAACGTCATGTAACGGGCATACATCTTCCTTCTCCTCTTTTGGCATGAATAAGTCTGCTTCTCCAACAAACGGCTTTATAGGTTCTTTTGGCACGTCAACGACAGTAGGGCTTTTTATTTCCTCTTTTCTTACGGTAACCTCTTGAACAGTTTTGCCCTCATTTGCCCATTTAATCAGTGCCTCACCTGTTTCTTTACCGATAACAAATTGTGGCTTATCCATAAATACGCCCGTGCGGTCTTTGCTTGCCGTTGCGTTATGTTTAATATCAAGATCAAACACAAGAGTAAACTCATAATCAACGCCCTCGCGTGTGATTGCCTTTAGTCCTATTTTTTCAGGAACTTGCTTGCCGTTTCGTTCCTGTAATACATAGTCGGACTTGGTACGTAGTGTTGCTATCATATGTAGCGGTGTTTGTAGTATCTTTTGAATAAACGCGTTGTGGCGTGGTGTGAGCTTTCCCCAGTTAGTGAAGCTGTTACCTGTCATGCTTTGATGAATGTCAAGGATACCACCAACGCCGTCCCATTCATGGGTAATACTGTCAATAATGATAAGCTCAAAACCAGCCGCTTGCGCGCTATCTATTGCCTCTATGTATCGTTCCGGAGAAAATGGCTGTGTTAGACTAATAACAGAAAACTTACCCAAATGATCGTATAAGTCAGCGCTTCCGTTTTCTGTGTCTATAATACATACTTTATTTAGCGGTACAATTCCGCTTGCAAGTAACAATGCGGAGTATGTTTTACCCGAACCCGCCGTTCCTTCAAGAGCTAATTTTAACTTTGTTTTTTGCTTAGTAGCAGTGTGTATTTGAAATGTCATGCTTTTATTATACCATTAAACTGTTAATATGTCTAGTCATTATCATTCTCTCCAAACCCAAAAAACGAATACTCCTAATAGTATAAATGCTAAAAAAAATAGTATTGATTCCATCTACTACATATATAAACTTAATAATTATTGTCTACGAGGCAACTTTAGCTCAACACGCAATAACCTTGCAAATACCTTTGCCTGTTCATGATTATTTTTGATAATAGCCTCTCGCAACTTTTCTACTTGTTCTAATCTTTTTTCCTGTTTCATATTTACTCAATTATACAAACTTGAGTTGTAGTAAAAAAATTCATAATCTCTTTTTAAAAGTTAGTGCTTCAACTTTCATCTGTTTAAGCTCATCAATAAAAAAATCTTTTGTAGCTCTTTCCAATTTTTCACCACTGTCAATAAATCGTATTAACTGTTCTATTTCTCTTGCAGTCAAAATGGTACTTACTAACCGTAATTTTCTCATAGCCATAGTTGTATTTTTAACTATTAAAAAGGAATGTTACTGAAAACAAGCCGTTTAATTTGAGCCTCTTTTTTACCTATCCATCGTTCTATTGCCCGTCTATTATCTTTATGGCTAATAAACTGCTTCCGCGCACTCTTTAATGCCGCAAGCTCCGCATGAAGTCCCGCCAGTTTTACCGTATACTTAAGTGTTCCCATATATGTATTAACTATTAATAAAAGTTATATTGAGCGTAACCTGTCTTTTCACAATCACTTTTTAGTTTTGACAATACTCCTTTATAGTATTCTCTATCCTCAATAGATATATCTTTTTCCAATTGTAGAGCTTTTTCTACCTCTAAAACATTCTCGTAGCTTATTTCAGCTAGTCCTACTCCATCATCGTTAAGCCCATTGATGACAAGTTTATTTACCAACCAATCATCATGCCAAAAATTGAATGTAGGTTCTGTTTCTTCAATTATTTCTATTATTCTATAGGCTCGTACTGACATATATATATAATTTAATTTTTAATTACCGTCTTTATTTGTGCAACCACATCTTCCGTCATCATCCTCAGGCTTTCCACAAATCTTACAAATCCTATTTTGTGTTTTCATATAGGTATATAATTTATAATATAATTGCTTTTGGCTTTTCTGTTATTGTTTTACCTGCTATAAATCCATATTCTGTGCCGGTATCAAAAGCGCGTACCTTATCTTGCTTTATAGAAAAGCCACTGGGAATACCCACCATATGCAGCACAACGCTGGTTGCCTCACTTAGATTTACCGCAAAGATGATAAGACTTCCTTTTCTGCCCTCTTTTGTGAAAGTTACTTTATATTGTTTCATCTTGTGCTATTTAACTAAACTTTCTAAATAATTATTAACATTTTGATAGTGTATCTCTGTCGGGTGCAAGTCTTCAATGGCTTGATATGTATCAATATCCATTTTGTCTGCTAAATCAAACTTATAGCCACCGTCATAGTTACTCTTAAACCAATCCCGCAGTTTTTTCTTTTGTGTTACTGTTAGTGTTCTCATATATATTTTATTTAATTGTTAAAATAAATACCTAACCCTTTAATTTTTGCTTCATCTGGTAAATACAAACTACTACCGCCATAGCTGTTACGCTTAAGTATCTCAAGGTATATAGGCTTCCAACCTGTACTCTTACCTATATAGCAACGTGTCTTTGTACCGTCTTTATAGGTTATCTCCACTCGTTCCTTTGATTCATAAAATGGTGTAGCACGTTGTATAAGGCTTGTATTGTCTATCAATCTTAATGTACCACTACATTTGACTTCTCTGTTTATAACCGCATGACTTCCACACGTTTTGCACCCTATCCATATCGTGGCTTTACATGGCTGTTCTGTTTCGTACCATGTTTTTAGTCCGCACCTATCGCATATTGTTTTATATTCGCTTTTTGTCATATATTTATATGTAATTTATAAGCTATCGTAATAACTATCTAGTTTTTCCCATGAATACCCACATCTAATCAATGATTGTAGAGACTGATTACAGATAATAGTCTTGGTACTACTACATATAATGTCTTTTACTTGAAGCGGTGTGTAGTAATTTCCTTGCTCATCAACGATAGTGTGATCTTTACTGTTACAGAGTAATGTTATTTCGCTCATATTATCGGTAGTTAAACTGATAACTGGATACCTTGCATTCACGCTCAATCCTCTTGATTGTTTCCCATGGGCTGTCATTATGGAAATTTAGCCCCATTTCAACTGATATAATGTGCTTGTATTCGGGAGTGTTCCTGCGGTCAAGCTCCGCCTGTACCTCTGCCCTCGTTGGGGCACTCCTTAGTTTGCGTTTATCTTTACTCATAAGTCGTTGGTATATAAATTGATAATCTTGTTTAACTTACCATTCACCATGCGTACATACTATTTCATTGCAACGGTGTGGTACATGCGCTTGCTCGCTCTTTTGCGCATAGTACCTTTTTTGCCAGCCATCGCGTGGCTTACTTCCTGCTATCAACTCTTTACAGCGAGGGCAATTAGTATCATAGTGAGAAAAGACCCTTGCACAATCCTGATTGTGTTTAGTATTTGTATTCATATAAGGTAGTATACACTATATATTGATCAATGTCAATAGTAAATATTGTACTTAATATGTTAGATGTGCTATTATATGAGGTATGCCGTCACCAAACTTTACTGCCATCAATCCTCATGGGCTTACCTATAAACAGGAAGCAACAATTGCTCTTGCCACCAATACCATAAAACAGGGTAAGCCATTAAATATGATAGATATACATAAGAAGGTATATAGCGTTGAGAATAAAGCTAATGCCGCAAGCATTTCATGGCAAAACTCTAATAGGCTCAACTATAGAGAGGCGTTCATAGAGCGTATGGAGGAGCTAAATATAGTAGGTAAAAACGGAAAATTAGAGAAAGTTATGCAACAAGGCCTTGATTCTACTAAGGTGTATAATAAACATGGTGATCAAACTGCTGATTATGCAACTAGATTATCCTACGCTCAAGAGTTGCACAAGATCATAGGGGCTTATGCACCAACCCAAACACAACAGTCTGCTGTGAACGTTAATCTTGATGTATCACCTGAAGACTTAGATACCCGTATAGACTCACTGACGGAAGAACTCATGGAGTAAGAGCCATACAACAATCTTTAAGCGATACAAACAACACTTGTAGTCTGCATATATCATCATATCTTTACTGCTAAAAGCCTTATAGTATATGCTATCATACCTTATAGGCAAGTAAGAGAATTATTGTATGACCAGCTAAAGGAAATAGAGAGCTGGTCTTCTTACAGCGCGTTACGAAGCCCTATCAGGCTTCTCACTTGCTGTCGCTTTTTAACAAAGAGAGGTGAGGCAAGCACATTCCAATCATTGTCATCATATATCAGTATGAGGCTTTCCAACAGTCTCAAACACTCAAAAGGTATGGGGGGAGGGAGTGCAGTTGTGCTTTAGGATGTCAAATTTGGATTTAACCCCCAAAATATACGCTCTATATTTTTTTACCAAACTTTCTTGGCAGACAGCTTATCAGAGTGCTAACAGCAATATATTCTTCCTAAAAGGAGACAAGGAATCCCCTCTTACAATAATCTATGTTTAGATTACGTTGTTGTAATGCTCTTTCTCATTTACTTAAGACTAGGTATGCCCCCTTATATTGTTTGATAGGATGCAGCCACCTGCGTTATTTCAGCAGTGCCTTGCAAGAGCGTAGTTGAAAGATTACTCTCTCAACGGGATAGGTTGCCTGTGTTATCCCTTTAGCTCTCCCCCTGTTGTTATCTCCCTTTCCAGGGTTTGACAAAAACGGCATTGGCGTATTTTGGTAAATACGTACACGATCTGGTTGCTTGCCCCACGGTGGGACAGCCCCGTTCATCTTGGGTGATTTCTCCTCCCGCCAGCTATACCTTGCCTGTAAATGAGCATCCCTACTCTTATAGCTCTCGGTTGGCAAGCTATAAAAACGTTTCAGTTGTCACTACCCAAGTTTTTCTTTCTTGAGTACGACTCGATAATAAACAAAGACAAGTTGAGGCAAGAAGTAATAGAACGGAGTTTTTGTGGTAAAAATTCGGCGGATATTTGCATACCTATACTATTACTATATTTCTTTGAAAATAAAAACCGCATATTTCCCGCATAACTATAGGATTACTTATAATTTTATTTGCGGGAATTAAATAGGCGTATGTAAGTAACAATTCCCGCATATTTCCCGCATTATTTCCGCATACAATAGGTCTTATTTATATCTTGTAGCGGAGAAAATTCAAGAACAAATAAATAAACTACGTAATGATTTTTTCTTCAATGAATATAGGATCACCCACTTTATAAAGCTTAACAACAATCATAAATTTATTCTTCGAATATGGTTCGTGATATAGATGCAACTCATAAAGCGAATCGGGAGCTGGAGTAAACTCTGTCCAACGAGGGAACGGCTTATCTCCCTTAATTCTCTCACAATAAATCTCAAAGACAGGCGCATACCCCAATCTATGCTTAATTACTTTTTTTATCATCCTTTTTACGGGAGTCTGTATTCCTATTCCTAATTCTATTTTTTCCATCTGCGACTGTTCTAATTTACAACCTCTTTTTTCAAGATCAGCTCATCTTCATCAGATTCCCTATGAGTGTCCGATGATATTACTGCGTCACCCTTCTCAACAATTTCCTCCCATTCTTTCTGTATCTTTTTATTACTATATCCGTAGAAGGTCATTTCAAACAGACAGTAGGCTATTGCTCGTCTCTGCTCCATGACGATATTAGTTTCAATGGCCATTCCCAACCACTCATTCCACGGAGCAAAGACTATGCTCCATACCTCATTCTTCACGTTTCTACCCAGAACCTCAATATACTTCTCCCTCTCAGTATCAATCCCATAAACCAACACAATTTTCATAGGGGTTTTTGGTAGTGGTTCAGTCTTTCTCAGCTCGTTCAGAGCCTCATAGTACCCCTCACGGTTTTCTTCCTCGTCAGGGTACAACAAAACAAGCTCATTCACAATCTCCCTATTGCTATAGAGATTAAGTAGCTCATGTAGTTTTGGTCTTCTTTTCATTTTTCTTAAATATTTGTAATATACTTGATTTTTTTGGATATTTTCCCCATATCTTTTGTAACCAATGTTTCATAAGCAATAGTCTCATTTCAAGATCGTTTAATTTTTTCACAGTCTATATAAATGTTTTCATCTTTTCTTTTTTCTATTCATAACTTCAAGCATATATAAAACTTCCATTAAGTCAGTCCATATACTCCAAAAAACGTTTTTAGTGATGTAATAAAGTAGAACAAAAGGAGCTAGTGGTAATATCCAACATTCATAGGCATCTCTATTCGATTGCCTAATTACCGGAAAATAGAATAAGGGTAATTTTTCGCCTTCATTTAGTGATCGTAGTAAGGTTCCTGATATATATTTTTTCATTTTAGTGTAACCAATCGTGGTTTTTTTAACTTCTGTTTATAATGAGCCTCATAATACGCCTTAGCCTCATCCTCATCATATAGATTCAAAAATTTAGTTCTATGAATAGGGTGGTGGGTTCGGGTTGAGTGTATCTTCTCTTTAGTTCCCCAATCACAGATTTTACTGTAATGGATTCCCAATGAAGTTGCAATCTCACGTGCCGGTTTTAGTGCCATTTGAGTGCATTGACTGATATTTTTTGTTTATAGAGCGATATTGGGATTCTATCCGTTTGGCTCTCCAAGCAGGATTGGTAGCCCAATTATGTTTCTGGTAACAGGGACTACACATACCTCCTATACGTTTTCCTACAACGGTTGGTTTTTTACAAAGACTACACAGAGGGGGGTACAGTATGTGTCGTATGGTTTTTCTCAAATGCGGATTTCTTGTTACGATATAGCTCTTGCATGAATGACATAATCCACCCTTACCTCCTTTGAGTTTTTTTCCATCCATCAACCGATGACATTCACGACAAATTTTATTGAGCCATTGAGAAGTGTCGTAATGTTTTTTTACTGAAAATAGGGTGTCCCAATTTCTAATTGATTGTTCAACTGCCTGTCTTGATACCCCATACCAGTTTGCGACTGCCTTAAAAGTCCCCAGCTCTTTATATTTAGCCGCATACATTTTTCCCTTTTTCTGGTTCTTCATATATATTCAAGTATATCAAATTTTGTCCCTATTGTCAAGACATTGTTTTTCTGTCTTGTTGCTTTTGGCTCATTGTACGGATATACTTCAACCTTATGAGGATAGTATCCATACGGGAATTTAACAAACATATGTATGACCATATTGATGATCTGCCTCTGGCGGTTGTGAATAAGAATACAAAGCGTATACTGTTTGTCGTGGCTCGTCCAACGAGGGAAATACAAAAACAAGTTGGTTCTATCGTTATACGTGATAAGCGTAGAATTAGTCCGTTATAATAATTATTAAGTTTGAAAAGGAACTATATGCTGTATAAACCAAAAATGGTTCGCAATCCCACCTCTCGTAAAATAGAAGTTATGTGTGATGGTCAAATTGAGATATTTGAACCAGGCGAATCAAAGCCTCTTGAGGGATTTTTTGCTTTCCATGTGCTTAATCAGGTCAACTGTGGTTTAGTTGAAGATACGGGTGAGGAAAAATCCAATTTAACCTCCACCAACTATGAAATCAGTATGAAACCAGATAATACCCCTCTCAATGTAAGCCCTAATTCTCAATCAGAAATTAATTTAAATGAGATGGGATGGGCTGATTTGCGCCGTTATGCTTCACAAAAAGGTGTTAATTGGAAGCCTGGCATGAAGCGTGATGAAGTAATGGCGCTACTTGAGGCAAAAATGAATGAATGAAACGCTTGATAGGGCAAAAATAGAACAATACAAGAACCTTCTTGCTCAAAAAAAGCAACGGGGGAATTCTGATCTGTATTTTTTTAACAAATATATCGTTGAAACTAACCCTGAGCGGAGAAATTTTATCGTTCCCCATGTTCATAAAGAATGGTCTGATTGGTTTAGGACGTCAGGTAAGCGTATAAAACTTATTCTTGTGCCCCGACATCACTTTAAATCGAGCTTCTTCACGGTAGGGTACAGCTTGCAACGTATTGCTCAAAACCGGAATGAACGTATCTTGATTGCCAATGCAACGCTGGGTAATGCTACGCGCTTCCTTGGTGAAATTAAAAATCATATTCAAGGAAACGAAACCTATAAGACACTGTACGGGGATATGTATAGCAAAAACCTTAAATGGAATGAGGAGGAGATTGAGGTGACAAAACGCTCTCCTGGAATTCGTGAGCCAACCATATCGGCTATCGGTGTGGGAGGAAATCTTGTTTCCCAGCATTACTCGCTTATCATCGGAGATGATCTTGTTAATGATGTAAATTCGGCTACCAGGCTACAGGCTGATAAAGTTATTGACTGGTGGAAAAAAAGCTTTTCCTTGCTCGATCCAAACGGAATAATGCTTCTCATAGGGACGCGTTGGAGCAACTACGAGCTCTATTCCTATATTCTTGACACCATGCCCGATCAGGTTGATGTATTTATAAGATCGGCTCATAATCCTGATGGGTCACTTTATTTCCCAGAATTGTTTAACGAAGAAAAATTGGTTGAGCTTAAAAAACTGCATGGAAGCTATATCTACTCCTGCTTCTATGATAATAATCCCATAGATGAGGATAAGGCAATTGTAAAACAAAGTCAGATTGTTTACTATGGAGATGAACTTAAAACAGACCAAGAGGTACGTGATTACGCACAAAAGAAAGGACTTGCCATTTTCTGTGTATGTGACCCTGCCGTTTCACAAAAAACGACTTCTGACTATTCTACCTTTAATGTTGTGGGAATAGACAATGATAGTAATTGGTATATTCTGAAGATTATTAGAGAAAAACATACCGTTTATCAGCTCATTGAGCAACTTTTTCAGATTAAAGAGTTCTGGAATCCTATTACTATGGGTATTGAGGTTATTGGGTTGGCTCAAGGTATACTTGCACCCATTCATCAGGCTGAAATTGAGCGTGGAAAGTTTCTTCCTCTAGTAGAAATTAAAGTACGTCCGCAAATCACTAAAGAAATGCGTATTAGGAGTGTGCTCCAACCTCGTTTTGAGCAAGGAAAGATATTGTCCCGCCGTGATATGGTAGATTTTGAGGAGGAAATACTGCGTTTTCCTAAAAGTAAGCACGATGATATAATAGACCCCCTCACAGATTTAGAGACTATTGGCTTTCCTCCTGACAAACAGCAGAATCAAGCTCCAACATCAGAGAACAAAATACAGAAACATCTGTTACAATTATCAAATAGGGGTGAAGAAGAAGCTGATCCCGTGATGGGAGAGTTTTATTAAGCAAATATGGAACTAATAGTTATTTCAATTATATTATCTCTTGTAATTTTTTTACTACTTGCCTATAGTGTGTATAAGGACAGAGAGTTTAAGGCAGAACGCCACGATCTGTTACTTAAAATTATGGCAAAAAATATGGCCGAATATGAACGGGTAAAAGTAATTGAAACACCCCCTAAAGAACATAAAAAAAGTCAAGAATTAGACGATCCTTATGTTCCCACTGATGAAGTACCCCTAGATATACTACTTAACGCAAAAGATATTACATGATTACTATAGGACGAAAGCTCTGGAAAAACCTTGAGGATGATGAAAAGATAGCTCATTGTGAAAAGCTATTTGAAGAAGCTAAAGGAGCACGGCAACGCTATGATCTTGAGTGGTACATGAACTATATGTTCTTGGATGGGAACCACTATACTTACTATAATACGACAACTAACACTATTGAACAGAAACCAAGAAGAAAAAGCGAAGTTCGGTTGGTTATAAATAAAATACGGTCAAGTATTCGTGCCATTCAGAACTATTCAACCCGTTTTAACCCAAAATGGGAAGTAATGCCAGGAGATGAGGATAAAGAGACCCTGACAAACGCTCGTAGATCAGGAAAATTACTTGATTATATTTACCGGACACTTCACTTAGAGGTTTTTATCCAAAGTATTGTTGATTCTGTCCTTAATACGTCAGTAGCGTTTGCTGAAATTGATTGGAATGATACTGACGAAGGAGGGCGTGGTCAGGTAAAAATATTTGACCATGATAGTTTTGACATTTCCATTGATCCACGCTCGATAATTTATAAAGCCCGTATTCAGGGACGTTTTATAGCAAAAGCCATTTCCAAAGAGCTTGATGACATAAAGTCTGATGAACGATATGATGAGAAAGCAAGAAAACAGGTTAAATCAGACTCAGAAATAGCTACATCACAATATAAAACCCGCCTTATTGAAAAACGCGAAGGTGGAACTTCAATGGGGTCTAAGAATAAGGCAACGGTAAAGGAATTTCAACTCTGGGATTATGAGGGAAACGAAGAAGGTGGAAATATCCAATTGTTTACCTATGCGGGAGGTAAAGTTTTGCGCGATGAGGCGCTTCCGTTGAAAGAATACAACATTTATGTGTTTCAGGTTCCGCAAGACACCAAGCGGGTATATCATCGGTCATGGACGGCTGATGCGGTTCCTCTTAATAAGGCTCTTGACCGTATTGAAAGTCAAAAGGTGATGTATGTTAATCAAGCGTTGCGTTATCGCATTATCGCCGAGAAAGGAAGTGGGGTAGAGGAAATTGATAACACCGATGGAAGCATACTTGAGGTTAATGTTGGCCGCACCTTTAAACAAATGGAGATGTACCCTTATCCTTCTGCTGCTGATAATTTAACGAATGAAATGTCTGGGTTTATTGATAGTATTCTAGGGGCAAATGATGCCAGTCTTGGCCGTATGCCTGTAGGTGCTCGTTCTGGTAAGGTGTTAGAGGCACTACAGGCTGCTGATGCAAACAATCTTGCTAATATCCGCCTTGCGCTAGAGTCATTTCTTTCAGTTATTGGATCAAAAATATTGGATGTTATTGCAGAAAAATACCAGAGTTCGCGGGTATACAAGCTTACTGAAGCAGAGGATGGTCAAGAATATGGACGTTTTATTGGTTCAGGTGCAGAAGATGAGGCAAAGCGTAAAGATGCCACTGTTATTAACAAAGATAATGAGGTTATCGTAAAAATAGGATCGTGGCTCGGTCATACGGTTGAAGCTCGAAGGGAAACATTGATTGACCTTGCTACACAAGGATTTATTCCCCGTGAGGAAGTGTTACGTCAGTTTGAATTTCCTAATGTCGCTGATTTATCAGAAAAGGCACGAGTTGAACGTAATGAGTCTGATGCTATGAAAGCAAATATTGCAGGACGTGGCAAGCAACAGGGTCAGTTACAAGCACCAACTAAACCAGAAGGACAAACTGATCCTATGATTGAGATGGCTGACGAAGAAAATACCCTTATGATGAATGGACAGCAATTACCTCCCACAGAAGGGGCTACTCCTGAACATACTCAAGCTCATATTGATTTCGTACAATCTCAATATTTTACTCAAAGTGGTAACGATGGAATAGCACAAATATTTATTGCCCATATAAAGGGGGAACAGCAATTGCAAGGGGCTACTCCTACAGGCAATGGAATGATTTGACAAATTGAAGTCTTGTTATATAGTATAGTTATAGGAATAAGTTGACTAAGCCTGAAAGGGCAGTCAGAAAGAGTTAAAAAGTTACATGGTAGTGGCACAAGACCAAGCCAACGGTACGCAGGACACTAAATCCACTCAAGGCGTGGATAATCAGGATAGTGCGGATCAAGGACAGTCAAACGGAGCCAATGGTGAATCGGGAGGTGATACGCCTAAGCTGTTCAAAATGCCTGATGGCAGGGAAATGTCAGCAGACGATCTGTATAAAGAACATACAGAAAAATTACTTCCAGAATTTACTAGGCGTTCTCAAAAGCTCAAAGAATTTGAGCGTAAAGAGAGCGAGGCGAAACAGCAAGCAGGAGATGCTGCTCGTAAACAGGTTGAAGATAATGACCTGTTAAAAAATGTTTCACCTGATGTAAAGGAAGCGATTATGAAGATTGTAGAGCCTCAAATAAAACAGGCGCTACAGGCAAAAGAACAAGAGTCGCTTCAAGTACAAAAGGAAAAAGCATTTGAAAACGAGCTAGGTGATCTTGAGAAGAAGTGGGATGGTAAAAATGGCTTGCCAAAGTTTGACAGGGCGAAGGTCATAAGCGCGATGCAAGACCCGAATAATCGTATATTTGATCCTGAATCAAAGTTCAGGCAGATGCACGAGAAAGAGTTTACAGATCATCTTATAGAAAGTGCCTTAAAAAAAGGCAAAGGAGGTCTGAAAACAGAAATGACGGGTAGTAATCAGGATAGAAAGCCTGACGCACATACGCCAAAGACTTTTAGCGAAGCAAGCTCATCATTCCTTCAACGACTCAAGAACGAATAATCCAAACATCTTCAAGTAGCGGTTTCACCAATAAAAATTAGTGTCTTAAATTAGTAATTGCTTTATAAGAAAAGGGGGTGAATATAAAAAATGGCACAAAATTTAAGTAATTTTGACGAAGCGTTAAAGATAGATTATCTTCCTGTTGTTCAAGAACAGTTAAATCATGCGACGGTTCTTTTGGATAAAATTCAACGTAACGAACGTGATGTTTCTGGCAAACAATGGCAATTAACCGCACATTATGGAAGAAATAGTGGTGTTGGTGCTGGTTCTGAAACTGGGTTGCCTACTGCTGGAAATCAATCATACCTAAACCCTTATGGTGGTGTTAAGTATAATCGTGGACGTATTCAGGTATCTGGGCCTGTAATGGCTGCATCCAAAAATGATAAGGGATCAATAGTGAGAGCTCTTGATTCCGAGATTCAGGGAGTTGTCCGCGACCTCAAGAAAGAGGTCAATTATCAGCTTCTTAATGATGGATCGGCTGTTCGCGCTCTAGTTAATGGTGATCCTGGAACAGGAACAACCCTTACGCTTGATGGCCCTGGAACAAACTATTTTTATGATGGCATGAAAGTAGACATTCTTGATCCCGCAACGGGAGACATTACCACCTCTGGTTCAGGATTAACGGTAAGTACGGTTGATTCGACAACTGAGGTTACTATGTCTGCTGCGCTGAACGCTGATGTGGCAGATAATGATTGGGTAATTGGTGCAGGGGCGAGGATTGAAGGAACAGGTGCATTGGCAACTAACACTTCATATGAAATGATGGGATTGAAAGGTATTGTAGACGATGGAACGTATGTTACTACTCTACATAACTTGTCCCGTAGTTCATATGCGTGGTGGAAATCTTCAACCTTTTCAAGTGATGATAACAGTGGAACTTTGAGGGACATGACGTTACCTCTTATTCAATCTGCTATCAGTGCGGTTGAGAAAAACGGTGGACGGGTATCTATGATTTTATCGGATGTTGATATGCGTGACGCATATGCAGCACTCGTCATAGCGGATAAGCGTTTTGTAAATACGATGACGCTTGATGGAGGATGGAAGGCGCTTGAATACTCAAGTGGAACCAACGGTTTACCGTGGATTTCTGAAGTAGACATGCCTCCCAATACGGTATTTTTCGTAGAATCAGAACGACTGTTTATTATGCAGATGGCAGACTGGAACTGGATGGATGAGGATGGAGCAATCCTTTCTCGTGTTTCAGGAAGTGACGCATATGAAGCGGTACTCTATTGGTACTCAGAATTGGCTACCGATAGACCACGTTCTCACTCGTTCTTGCGAGACGTACAGTAAGGTTTAACAGGTGAAAGAGTTTGCACCAGTACAAGCTCACGAGTATCCTCAAATCGAGGGGAAAACTGTGGGGGGCTACGAAGCCCCCATAAAGAAAAAAATGGCTTGTAATGGCGGGTTCGATTCCCGCCTTTTTCTCATGGATAAAAGTTCCATTCTCTGAAAGGAGGTGAAATAAAAAATGGCGATAAAAAACAGAAATTTAGTTTTTTCACAGGCGAATAATTCTAGTCCTGCAAGTGATAAATTTGTTCAGTTACCGAAAATTGCTAATGCAAGTTTACCTACGGCTGTTGCTGATGGTAGCTCAGGTGAGAACGAAGGAGGAATTGTATATGATGCTACTAATAACAAAGTATACTTTTCTGACGGTTCTTCATGGGCGGCAATTGATACATCGGGGACACCAGCCTATGATGATATAGCTGATCCTGATGCTAACTCAACGGTAGCCTTTGCGGGATATACGAATACATGGACATCTACTCTTAATAGTGCCGGTGGCGTATTTACTATCAGTAATACTGCTGCTGACCTTACTGCTGATGTATCACTCATTGATCTTAAATTGACCGATGACGGTGATGCAAATGGTTTCTTCTTGCGGGGTTACGACAATGCAGGGGGAGACTTAAAGTTTAGCGTAGGATTAGATGGTGCGACCACTATTGCTGGTTCTGCAACGGGAATTGCTGCTTTAACATTAACCGCAGGAGACTTAACAGTAACCTCTGGTGACGTGGATATTGCTGCTGATAACCGAAGAATTAGTTTTGGTGCGTCAGGAGATACTGATTCATACATCTATTTTGATGGATCGGGTAATCTTACCTTTTATGACTCAACCGCAGGTTCAGCTACTCTTTCTCAACTAATTGCATCAAGCCCAACGGGAGATTTCACCATCTCAGATGGTCAATTTTCGTGGACTGATGGAACGGATGAGCAGGGTGGAACGTGGACATTTGCAGGAACAACTACCGCAGATATTGCGTGGAGTTCTGCGATTACAACGGGGAAAGCGCTATCTATAACTGCTGATGCTCTAACAACGGGTTCAATGCTTTATCTTGACAGTGATGGGATAACGTCAAGTGGAAAGTATATCCAATGTTATGATGGATCGGCAAACGACTTCACAGTTGGCACAAATGGTGCAGTAGTTATTGCGGGTGTAGCCTCAACGGATGTTCTTACAGTTTCGGCTGGTGACATTCAAGTTACTGCTGGTGACATTGATGTAGACTTGGGTATTCTAACTGTTGATAATACCGCAGATGAGGGAAACTACATTAAGAGAAATAACGCTACGGGTACTGCTCCTGTTTTGGAGATTGAGGAAACTCATGCCACAGGTGGCATAGCGTTGTTGATTGATACTAAAAATACAACGGTTGCAGAATACGCGCTTGATATTACCTCAAGTGGCGCTACAGAATTGCACTTGAGTGCAAATGGAGCAGCAGGAGATGGTATTTTAGTAGATGTGACTGATGCACATACTGGTCAGATATTAAAGATAGATGCGGGCCCTTGGCTTGGAACAGCTGGGGAAGGTGCAGCGTTGGACTTTAGATCAGATAGTGCGGTAACAGCAGAGGCAGGACATGTCATGTATGTTAAGCTACAGGGAACGGGAACTGATGCTGCGGCTATAGAAGGTAAAGGACTATATATTGAGGATGAAGGAGCAACCCAAGCTGGTTCATACCTCGTAGCCCTTGACTCTTTAGCAAA
>Ga0100403_1001971_pt1 | contig 17239 bp, 28 predicted proteins | sample CryGeymet201501t_FD_83663 | JGI IMG/M metagenome (GOLD analysis project Ga0100403, IMG submission 83663) | Groundwater microbial communities from Crystal Geyser aquifers in Utah, USA - Crystal Geyser metaG 2015-01t | ecosystem: Environmental > Aquatic > Deep subsurface > Groundwater | place...
TTTGCTAGTTTATATCCTAATGTTTTGATGAATATGAATTTGTTTACTCCTGAAGAAAAATGTCCAAATATAAAAGATGGTAAATGCCCAAACAGATATGTTGGTAAAGGGATATTTAAAGATTTACAAGGTATATATTGTGGATGTAAAATGGGTTTATTTGAATCTATTATTAAAAAAATATTTTTACAAAGAAAGGAATATAAAAATAATAATGATTCAAGACAATATAGAAACAAGATTTTTTTAAACCTTCAGTATGGATTAAGTGGAAGTCCAATATTTACACATCTCTATAATTTAACAACAGCATCTGATTGTACATTGGTTGCACGATTAATGACAAAATATATGATTAAAAGATTTATACAAGAAGGATATGACGTTAGATATGCGGATACTGATAGCTCGTATTTATTTGATCCATATAATAATAAAGATAAATTAAAACAACTTTTAATTAATATAAAAAATGAAATACTACAAGATGTTAATTTACCACAAGAAACACATAATATAGATATTGACGATGAATTCACGGATATTTTTTTTATCGAAGATGAAAAAATGCCCGGTAAATTTCTTAAAAAGAATTATATTTATATTAGAAAAGATGGTTCTGTAATGATTCATGGATTAGCTATTATCAAACGAGGAACACCATTAGTCGCTAAGAAAATATTTAAAGAATACTTGTTACCACAAATAAGTAAAACACACACCATTTATTTTGATAAAGAATATTTAGTAGAATTAATAGAAAAAGAATTAAAACAAGATATTTCATTAATTGGAACATTAAAAATTGCTAAGCCTTTAAAAAATTATAAAACTGAAACATCTACAGGATATATGGTATCTAAAAAATATGGTGTAGGTAGACATTATTTAATTCCAAATAATGTAAGGTTAGGTATTGGTAAAGGTAAGTATTATTGTTCATTAGATGAAGCTAAAAAATTAAATATTCGTGATTTAGATTTAGAAACAACATGGTCTGCATTAAGACCATTTATAAAGAAACTAAGACAGGTAAAATTATGAATCAAAAAGAATGGTTTGAACAATTACCAACAAATCATGGTAATTTTTTATATCCGACAGGAAATAATCGAGGAATTATTTATTATGGTAAAGATATATATGATAACTGTGTTTCTATACTATGGTTTGGAAAATATATTACAATTAAAATTGAAAGACTGTTGAGTAATATTGTAAAATCACAAGGTAATAGATATTTAGTAACAACAGATTTAACAAACGAAGATTTACAATTTATATCCTCAGATTTAACTAAATGTATGCGTGATGGTATGTATTGGAAATTAGATTTATTAAAATACGGATTGGTGTTAGAAGATGATTTCACAAACTATGATTGATATATATAAGAAATGGTTTGTAGCACGTACGGACTATTATTGGAAATATACCAATAATCAACCTTATCTTCTTAAAAGTAATGATCAACCTGTTGAATTAAAAGATGTTGAATTAATTAAATTATTAGAAAGTAATAATACAATAGGACTATCACCATTTGTCGATAATTATAATGTGATGTATGGTGGTATAGATATAGACGCACATTATAAAGATGATGAAACATCTAAAAATAAATTATTAAAAATACTAAGAGCTAAAAAACGAATGCTTATGTACGCAAAAGAATTGGACTTACAGGGATACACATTTGTGACCAGTTCATCTGGTTCAGACGGATGGCATATAAGAATATATCCACCAAAACCAATATATGCTATTGTTATGCGTGAATTTATAGCTGAATTACAAATTAAATTATTTAAAGAATTAGTGGATGAAATTTTTCCTAAACAAGATGAACTTAATGAAAATACACTATATGGAAATCAAATGAAAGTACCACTATCGTATCATCAGAAATGTAAAAATTTTGCTGTGATATATGATTATGAAAATACTAAACTTTTAACATTTGAAGAAAGTGTTAATTATTTAATTGATAATATAGATAAGTTATATAAAATTAAACCAATATTTTCAAATACAAATATACGACGTGTAAAGAAATCTGTAGATATTGTGGACGGTGATTATATTTTACCTAAATATTGTAAAGTTATTGAAGAATATGCGTGTAATTTTGAATTTCCATCTGGTGCATATATAAGACACCATTATATAGACCCTAATGTAGCTGTATATATTAAAGATAATCCTGATATAGAATATAAATATTTGAGAGCACAGAATAAACCCATATCAGCATTATGTAATTGGCGTAAAAAATTAAACAAATTCAGATGTTGGCAAATACAAGCATATTTAAATCATTATTCAAATAATCCGTTAATGAAAAAATGTTTGACAGCATGTAAACTATGCCCATATAACAACCGTGAAGTGGTAACGGAAGATTTAAATACAATACGTTCTACCAATTAATATAATGACTGAAACTATAAATAAAATTAAAGAATTGATAGATGATGCCACAATTATAGAATGTATGGCAATAGAGATATATATACGGAATAAAGTAAGGAGGTATCATGATGGAAAACTTTAAAAAGTATGATAAAATATTAAGATATGGTCACGATGAAATCAAAGATATGTTTTTATGTAAAGATGATGTTGTTAGTATTGAAAGAAAGATCGATGGTTCTAATGGAAGAATGCTGGTTAATGAAAACAACAGTTTAATATTCGGTTCAAGGACACAACAATTAACATCGAACGACGGTAGTGATACTAATATTCCAAAAAATTTTATAAGAGGAATTACTTATTTGAGAGAACATTTTGAGAAATATGATGTATCTTTTTTTAAAAATAATATTCTATTTTTTGAATATATGATAAAACATAGTTTATCATATGATTGGGATAAGATACCACCTATATTATGTTTTGATATATGGTCAATAACCGAAGAAAGATACTATACCTATGATGAAAAAATAAGAACGTTTGATGAATTCGATCTTCCATATGTTGGCTGTATATATGAAGGAACTATTGAAGATATGCCTGAAATAAATGACAGTTTAATTCCTATATGTTTATATCCACCGTTAACAAATGCTAAACAAAAAGAAGAAGGTATAGTCATTAAGAACGATACGAATGGCATGAGATGTAAATTTGTTAGAGATGAATTTAAAGAATTAAATGCACAAACATTTGGTGGATCGCCAAAGTATAATAAAGTTGATGATACAATAAATAGCGAGATAGTATTTAAATTTTGCACAAACGCTAGGATTGAAAAAAATATATTAGCATTACAAGATGAAGGTTATACTATTGAAATGGCATTAATGAAATATTTACCAAAACGTGTTTATTCTGATATAATGATTGAAGAATGGCAATATATAATGTATAGCAAAAAGAAAGTTGACTTTGGTAATTTAAATAAACTGATAACAAAACGGTGTTTATATGTTTTAACACAATGTGTTGAAAATAATAATTTAATAAATAATGGGTGATATAAATGAAAAATGAAAATAGTTATGAATATGAAGTATCATATGAATATGATGAGTTAATGTATTTAAGTAAATTGACATTAGATGATATGTTAAAAATATATAGTGTATTGAAATGAATTTATCAATAATTATTTATATAAACTAATAGGTGAAATTAATGGATGAGAATAAATATAAAAATTATAGGTGATTGATATGAAAAATGAAGAATTAAAACCGTTCGATTTATGTATGATAAACGGATGCAATAAAAAAGGTAAATTGATTGGAAAGTTAGGTGGTATAAAATTAAAATATTGTCAACAACACTTTGAGTACGGTAATCGTGTATTGAATTTTTTTATCAACGCTAGAACTGGGTATAAGTTAAATAAGTTTCTAAAAGAAACTAAAGATGATTGGTTTATAAATAATCAACCTAAATTATCTACTGAATCAGAATTAGCAATTAAAGAGTATTTGGTTAAAGGTATATCACGAATTGAGGATATTAATAAGTTATCTAGACATGCGTCAACTAATTTAAATCTGTATGAAAATGAACCAGATTTAGATGAGGATAACATTTAAATACTTTGAAATATTTATAATATAATATTTTAATTTTAAAGGTGATACTATGGGACTGTCTGGATTAAGAAAACAACAAGCAATATTAAATGATTATTTTAAAGAAATATATGAGATAACCTATAATGAAGTTAATTCAGATACGACCAAGTGAACTAAATGGTATTAAGGTTGAACTTTTAGAGAAACAAAGTTGGATATGTCCAATATGTGGTATTGATTTAAAAACATTAGAATCAAGAGACTTATGTGTAGACCATGAACATTTCGGTGATAAATTAATCAGATCTGTATTATGTAGGCGATGTAATTCAATAGAAGGTAAAGTGTATAATTCATACATTCGTTCAACATTAAAAGGAAGACGAAGTAAAATTGACTATTTAAATATGTTAAAAGGATTAGCTAAATATCCATTGTTAAAAAGTACAACTTATATTCATCCATCGGTTGTTAGAAAAAAAAGAAAAAAGAAGAAAGTAACAAAAAAGAAAAATAAAATAAAGAGATGATTAAATGGTTAAATATGAAGAACGAAACAGTATTCAAGTCAATAAAAACACAGAAAAGGCTGATAAACTTCTTGGGGATATGATTAATGATAAAATGGAACAATTAAAGTCCAAAAATAAAAAAGAAATGGATAAACGATATAGACCCGAGGATTATGTAAAAAAATGATTTGTTTATAAATGAAAGGGATAACATTTATATATGATAAAATCTATCTATATATAATCACGCTTAAAATTGTTAAATTCAATATAAGCGAATAAAAGGTGATAATATGAAAAATATTAAAAAAACAATGGCAGTTATTGCAACTGTTGCAGCTGGTTTAGGTTTAGTAGCAGGAGGAATGGCAGGAGCGATTATGTTTCCTAAAACTGTAGTCGAACCAGTTCTTGATAACGAGGCATATAATTTAGCTTTAAAAACAGGTTTCGAAGAAGGTAAATTATCGGTTGATACTGAAAATATTTATACAAATGGATTTAATGCTGGTGTTGAATCAGTTGAACCGATTATTGTAAACAATACAGTAACAGAGACAGTGTCGGTCGATAGTGAATCATTGCCGTTAGTGCTTGATCATATATATGACAATGATGGTAAAATTGAATATTTGTTAGATGATCTTGATGATGATGAAGTTGACCAAATTGTTGATAGAATCGTATTTGTTAACGAAATCAAAAAACTAGCAACAGACTATGTTGAAAGAAAATTAGCTGATGAAGTTGATAAAGAAGTTGTAAATGCTACTGAGCTAGATGAAGACGATGTCGAAAAAATCAGATTAGACAATGATGATGATGAAATTGAAGTTGACAATATTGACTTTGAAGACAAAGATGCTGAATTAACTGTAACTGGTAAATTTAGACATGATGATGTTTGGTATGTATTTTCATCCACAGTAGAAATTGAAGATGGTAATGTCGAAGACTTTTCTGTCGATACAATTTCTGAAGAATAAACTTTTTTAGAATGGTAACCGAAGTTTATGTTTATCATAAAACAAGGTTCTCATTCCTTATTTCTTTTTTTATAAAATTAAAAAAATTATTTAAAAAATTTAAACATAATCCGTATTATTACTCTTTAATTATATCTTTATTCATAAATATATTGTTAATATTATTTTTGACTGTTATTATCGCTATCAAGTGACACCGAAACATTTAAATACTATAACTGTTTACCTGTATATAGATTGTTAGAAAATACAATTACGAGGTTTAAGAAATGAAACCAAAAATAATAATTTTGGATATTGAAACAAGTCCTTTGTTAGGTTGGGCATGGGGAAAATATGAACAGACAATAAATAAAGTTGATAGAGATTGGTTTATACTGTCATTTTCATATAAAGAATTAGATAATAAAAAAACATATTGTTATTCGTTAGCTGATTTTAAAAATTATAAAAAAGATAGATACAACGATCATGATTTAATAAAAAAATTATATGAAGTGTTATCGGATGTAGATATAATAATTGGTCATAATCTAGATCAGTTTGATATGAAAAAAATAAATAGTAGATTTATTTTTCATGGTTTTAATAATCCAAATACATATAAGACTATTGATACATGGAAAATTGCAAAAAAATATTTTGCGTTTACATCAAATAAATTGAATGATTTATGTCAACATTTTAATATTGGTAAAAAAGTAAAACATTCTGGATTCGACTTATGGTTAGATTGTATAGCTGGAAAAAAACAAGCATGGGATATAATGAAAAAGTATAATAAAGTTGATGTAGATATTAATGAACGATTGTATAAAAAAATGTTACCATATATTACTAATCATCCTAATATGGGGTTATATGAAGGTAAAGAAATAGCATGTCCAAATTGTGGATCTGGAAATCTCATTAAACGTGGATTTACATATACAAAGGTTAATAAGTATCAGAGAGTATATTGTAAAGACTGTGGTGCATGGTCAACAGAACGAAATGCCGTAAAAACGGTCATTAAGACAAAATTAAAAAACTAGGAGGAAGAATAAAATGGTAGGAGAAAGTCAAAGTCGGTATGGAATCATGGAAAAGATTTCACAACAAAAAATTAAAGCACAAAACAAATTAGCAGAAATTGAAAAGGATATTAAGATTCAAACATTAAATGCTGAAAAACAAAAACGGGATATTGAAAATAAGATTAATAACGAAGAATCAAATTATGAAAATAATTTTAAGAGTTGGAAAGCAAACAAAGAATTTGAATTAGAAAACTTGAATGCTGAATTTTTAGTTGAAAGAAAAACAATGGAACAAGAACATCAACGTAACATAAAAAGACTTACGCAACAAATTACAGATAGAGAAAATAAATATAAAGATGACCATAAACAAACTATTGAAAATCTAAGAAACAGTATGTTATCAGGAGATGAAAACGTTAAAGATTTTTTAACTATTAAACATATGGAAATTGACGCACTAAAAGACGAAATTAAAGGTTATGAAGAAACCATAGCAGACCTCAAAGAAGTATCCAAAGAAAGTACGAAGAAGGATTAAGTTCCTTCTTCTTTTTAATGGCTTTATAGTTCAATTGCTAGAACATATGGTTACTTACCATAAGGTATTGGTTGAAATCCGATTAAAGCTACCAACGGCGGGTCGTACTTAAAGAATAAAATGCCATGTGCAACGACTTTGGTGCAAATGTGATGTAACATTATTGGAATGTTTAACAAACAATTCGGGGACTTAAAACAAAGGGCTTGTCCCCAGCCCGCCATATTTCATAGGTGATATATGTGGAAAAAATAAACAAATTATTAGAAGAGATAGAAGCTGAATTTATCGATTTAAAACAAGAGAATGAAGAATTACATGATGAAGTTAATGATTTAAATGATATTATATCAGATTTAGAAAATGATATTGAGGAGTTGAAAACCAAATGAGAGCACATAAAGTTGAACGAATAAAAAAAAATTGTTTACATTGTGGACATAACAGATTTTTTAATAAAAATGGTTCTGTAGTAAGTGGTAAATATTGTACTAAGTGTAATTCACCACCAATGAAAATAGTTCAAATTACAAATAAACATAAGAATATGGTAAATAAAAAGGTGTTATTAAATGAATAAAAAAGGTTTAAGTACATATATGACAGGATTGATTATTGTTGTAATCGCTTTATTACTTGCATTAAATTATATTGCAATGTGGTTATGGAATAATATTATGGTTAATGCTGTAACATTTGCTAATAAATTAGGTTATTGGGAGTTTATGGGATTTATTGTTTTAATATACTTATTATTACCAAAAATCTCTAACATAAATAAAATTAAAGGATAATGTTTATATATTAGTTGTGTATTACCAATACTGAAAGGTGTAATATGAATAAAAAAGAAATGATAAAGGAAGTAAAAAATTATATTAATATATATAAACCTATATTAAAATTAGATGCATGGACGATAATAGTTGTGTTCAAAGAATCTGATGATAATTATTTACAAGTTATTTTTGAATCATTAGAGTATAAAGTTGCACGTATAGAGATTTCCCAACTATATTCTGAATTAACTAAAGAAGAACGTGAAGAATCTGTTGTTCATGAATTAAGCCATATTATTTTACAACCTTTTGAAGATATACATGGTAAGTTTATCGACCAATTGATCGAATTTTATAATAAACTACGTGTTCAAGTTAATGAACAGACTACTGAACATTACGCACAAGCTATGATGAATATGAGATATAAAAAATGAAAATTAAACATTTAATACCAAGACAAATAAAATATCCTATAAAAATTATGTGGATATCAAACAGTATTCATTTACCAAGTGGGTTTGCTAAAGTTAGTAAATCTATATGTACTAGATTAGCAAAAAATAAAGATTTTAAAATATATACTATTGGTATGCAACATAGTGGAAAAATAGAAGAGATTGATGGTATTATAAATATGGGTATTTCACAAGGTAAAGTATTTGAATCAATACAAACCCATATAAATTCAATTGTTCCAGATGTAGTTATTATTCTTGAAGACCCATTTACAATGGTAAATAATAAATTTCATGAACTCAATATAGGTCGTGCTAGATTATTACTTTATGTGTGTATGGATGGAAATAATGCCGCTACAAATGTAATACCTATTCATCGACAAGCTGATTTAAATATTGGTATGGCTAAATTTACAACCGAACAATTAAAAGAGATTGGATTTGACAATAGTATAACAATATGGCATGGTATAGAACACGAACAATATAAACCAGTATCAAAAAAAGTTCAATCGAAAATTAAATTATTAAATGGATATAAAGAAAACGATATATTATTTTATTCATTTTTTAGAAATTCAGGAAGAAAGGCACCACAAACACACATGGAAATTATGGCTGACACATTATCAGAATTACCAGTCAATTATAAATATATAATACATTCTATTAATGCTAATGATACTGTAAATGATTTATTTGATTTTAGAGATAGAGTACTAAAAGATAAATACGGTGAGTTTGTAACAAACAGAATTATAATATCTTATAACACGTTGTCTGAAGAACAAATGATTCAAAATATGCAAATGGCTGATTATATTATTCATGCTTCGACCGGTGGTGGGTTTGAACTATTGTTAGGTGATGCTATGAGTTGTGGAAAGATTTGTATTGCAAATGATTTCAGTACAACTTATGAATTATTGATTGAGAAATATGATAATATGGGTGAACGTGGTATAGCAGTACCGTATCAATATTTATTAACATCATCATACAATGTAGAACATGGACATTCAAATAAAGAATTGTTTAAACAAACAATATTAGATACACTCAATATGTCACAAGATGAAAAAAATATTTTAACTACAAATGCTAGAACATTTATAGAAAAATATTTAACATGGGATATTATTGTAAAACAGTTTGAAAAAGAAATATATAAGGTGATATAAATGGCAGAAGATCCAAACCAACAAGTAACAGAACAAATAAGAAAAATGGAAATAGCAAAAGCTATTGAAGATATGAAAAAACAGGAAGAGTTAAAAAAACAACAACAAGCCGAACAAGAGAAGATTATGGAAGCTAAAATCCTTGAGATTTTAAAAAAACAACAGCCTCAAAGTACACCAGCACCAACCCCTACAGAACCTGAACTACCGAAACCAACTATTGTAGAAAGAAACCCATGGGAACAAGTTGTGTCAAAAAAGATTACAACTAAGAAAACACTTCTAAACCCATACCAAGGTGTATATACGAGTGTAGACCCACAATCAGTTGGGAATATTGAATTTGAATTTTCGGATACATTTGATGAACAAAAACAAAAGTTATTTAAAGATCAATATTCAAAAGCTGGACAAGAAGGTAAAGCTATGACCATTCCAGATGGCGTTAAGGCATATAAAATTGATCAACAAGAAGAGGATATAGAATAATAATTCTATATTTTTTATTTTTAAAAATACAATGGATGTAACATTTAAAAGCCGTAATCACGAATATTTATATGGTGATATAAAATTAATTTCAGTTTCAAAACTTATTGAACAATATCATGAACCATTTAATGAAAAGATGATTGCAGCAATTGTTGCACGAAAAAAAGGATTACCTATCAAAGCTATTTTATCCGATTGGAAAAGAGCTAGAGATGACGGAACAGAAGTACATAAGTTATGTGAAGAATTATTAACTAATAAAGAATTATATAATATCAATGATAAGTATAGACCATATGTTGAAAACGCATTTAAGTTTTTAACATCATTTACAAAAGATGAAATAAATATGATTACGCCTGAAATGCTATTATATTCAATAGATGATGGTGTTGCAGGAACATCAGATATAGTTTTAATTAATCATAAAAAAAAATATATATGTGTTTATGATTGGAAAAAAGTAGATAAATTCGATATGTTATCCTACAATAATAAAACTATGCATATGCCTATTAATCATTTGGTCGATACGAAATATAATAAATATTCATTACAATTAAGCATATATGCTTATATGTTACAGTTAAAATATCCTGAATACGTGATTCAAGAAATAGCATTTATTCAATTAACTAACGAAACTTATAGAAAATATAATACGCCTTATTTAAAAACAGACGTTATTAATTTATTAAAACATTATAATGGTGATAAGAAATGTGGAAAACAAGTACTATTGTAGTAACACAAAATGGAAATGAAATTAAAGAACTTATTAAAAGTATTGAACAATCTAATTATGATTGGAAAGAAAATGAAATTATTATTTATTGTAATGGTAGTACACCCGAATTAGTTAAATGGTTATATGATAAAAAACAAAAATACAACAATATTGTCGTAATATCAAGTCCAAATGAATCACCATATACTAATTGTTTAAATGTATCTACATATCTAAGTGATAGTCCAAAATTGTGTTTTTTATATGATGACATGAAAGTGCCTAAAAATTATCAAGATTTTTTAGATGAAGAGAATACACTTTATTGTGGACAATGTATTAGTGCTGAAGAATTAGCACCAAATAAATACCGTGAAATTAATATAGAAAATCAATATACAGAAAATATTATACATTATCCGTTCGTTATCGATAGGCATATATTATTTACATTAGGAAATTTTGAAATTATGTATCCGAATGGATTATATATTGAAGAAGACTTAGTGTTAAAATACAAATTAAATTTCGATTGGGTTGGATGTAATAATAAATATCAATTTGAATTTAAAGGATTAAACTATTCAAATGCTTTATATTTAAAAGAAGATGAACTCGCTAAACGGTATTTTAAAAACAAATGGGGATTAAATGTCGAAGAAATATTTATTAATGGTAAGTTTTATCCGCCAATAGAGCAAATGAGGTACTTAACATGGTAAATGAATACAATTTTTCGGAAGAGTTAGAAAAAATAAAAAATAAAATATACATATCAGATGAATACATTATTTTTAATGATATTAAATATATAAGAGAAAAATAAAATGGTAAAAATAATTATAATGGTTGATGATATTAATCAAGAAATAGCATATCAACCAAATCAGAATATGTTAGATTTAATAAATGATTATGGCTGTAAATTTAGTTTATTTGTACCTGCAAAGTTTAAAGGTAAAGAATTACCACCAGATTTTGTTTCATCATTAATTAATAATCCGAATTTTGAAATTTGTGCTCATGGACTAAAACACGATACAAATGAAGATGGAACTAATGCTGAAGAGTTTAAAGATTTAACAGAAAATGAAATTAATTCAAAATTGGTTAATATGAACCAAATATGGAACACACATGGGTATGAGCCAAGAGTTGTAAAATTTCCGGGATGGACTACACCGTTATATACATATAACACATTGATAGATTTAGGTTATTATATAGTTGTTGATCATATGAAAAATGATGGATTAATTGATTACCATGATAGAGAAAATAGACATATTTATAGAATAGGTTATGATTATTCAATAGATAACCTTCCCGAAGTAGTAACGAAAGATTTATTAATACTACAATCTCACATTAATAGTATAGGTGGTTCCAAAAATATTTGGAATGAAGAGAATACATTAAAATTTAGATTGTGGTTAGATACATTAGATAATCCGGAATTTATATTTTTTGGTGATTTAATATGATTGAAGAGAAAATTAAAAAACAAATACAAAAATTATTAAATGATACAGATTTCAAAGTATTAGTATATCATAAAAATACAAAATTAGACGATGTGTTAAATAAATGATAACATATATAAAAAATTTAAAAAAAGAATTTGAGTTAACCCATACATATAAAGCAACACAAATAATTATGCCATTTAATTATTATGAAACCTTATCTACAGACCATGATGGTAATTTTAAAATAATTGATAAAAATGGTATACTTGTGTCAATATTAGGATTAGAAATAATTATTGATGATAGAATAAACGGTATAGAAATAAGATGAAAATTGGAATTGTTACGGAAATGAGTATATTTGGTAAAATATCAAAAGACTATCCAAATATGAGAACCGAATTTGTTTGGGCTTGGATGTTGGATGCAGATTTTATACCATATAGTTATTTTGATAATATTGAAACATATATAAATATTATTGAAAATTATGATTTTTTATTATTCATACCAAGTAAAAAACATCCCGAATATTTAATTAATGTCAAAAATTGTCCGATTAAATGTGCAATTATGCAAGAAGGTGGAAGATACCAATGGTTAGAATGGGCAACTAAATACCAAGAACTGTATTTAGAATGTTTACAATCAGTTGATGTTGTATTATGTCATAATGAATCAGATATTGATTATTTTAAACAATTCACAAGTAAGCCTGTTGAAAAATTAAGCACATATCAATTTGTTAATAAGTATAAAGAACTAAGGAAAATAAATAGGAAAGAAAATATATTTATAGGAGGTCAGTTTACAGCTTGGTATGGTGGAAGACACTCCTATGAAGTAGTTAAAGATTTTGAATGGAATATGATAGGATTTCCATCGATGGGTAGAATACAACCTGATGAAAAAGAAGTTATAGAAATTAAAGATTGTAGAACTATATATAATGATTATGTTTTAATGGCAGATTATATGCAAATGTTAAACGAATACAAATATGCTATCCATTTAATGCCAATTAATGCAGCTGGTTCATTTTCTCTCGGCTGTGCTATATTAGGTATACCGTGTATAGGTAATTGTTATAATGATACAGATGCTATATTATTTCCAACATTAACTGTGGATCCAAATGATTCGGACATAATTAAGTGTGCAAAATGTAGATTAGATGATATGTTAAACGATATAGATTATTATATTAATTATGCAGATAACCATTTGTTTTTATTTGATGCTGAAAAACAAAAAGAAACATTACAAAACCAATTTAGGAGATATATAAATGCTAACGAATAAACAAAGAGAAATACATTATGGTATGCCTGAACATACTGATAATGAAAAATATTTATCTAATTTAAGATATAAAAAACCATTAGAACATTATAATATTTATAATGATAAATGTGTGTTAGATTGCGGTGCAGCATGGTGCTATGGTGCAAGACAAATAGCTAAAATAGCAAAACATGTATTGTGTTTAGATGCAAATATCGAAGCATTAAATCTCGGTAAACAATATTTATTATCAAATATGGAACAAATACATATGAACGCTCATGAAATGGATTTTGAGAATGAATTTGATACAATAGTATTAGTCGAATGTTATGAACATATGGATACCGAAGAATTAGAACTAACATTAAAAAATATTCATACAGCATTAAAATCTAACGGATGGTTATATATAAGTACTCCGGAGTTAAGGGGGAATAAAAAAGATTTTCCAAAAGGAAGTCATTGGATGGAATATACATATGATGAGGTTATTACCAATGTTGAATCGTTTGGGTTTAAGTTAGAAAAACTATGGAAACGATATGATACAACATCAAATGGTTTTTTATTTAGAAAATGAAAGCATCTAAAACACAGATAAATGGGTCGCATTATAAGGATATGCCTATACAAGTTACACACTTTAACTATATTAATAATATTCCATATATAGAGGGTAATGTAATAAAATATATTTGTAGATGGCGTAAAAAGAATGGGAAAGAAGACTTATTAAAAGCTAAACATTATATCGAGTTATTGATAGAAGAATTAGAAAATGAAAACTGATCAAAATACTGAACTTGTAAATATTGATATATTAAAAGAACCAAATACAGAAACATTACCATTTAGATATATTCTTGCGTCGTCATGGTGTAAAGATAAGAATGTTTTAGATTGTGCAACAGGTAATGGGTACGGAAGTCAACTATTATCTGCACTTGGATCTAAATCTGTTTTAGGTATTGATATAGATACAAAAATGATTAATGAAGCTAAATTACGTTGGAACAATTCTGATGTTACTTATATGGAAGCTGATTTAACTAACAAATGGAATACTGAAATGGAAGATATGTTTGATACATGTGTATCAATCGAAACATTTGAGCATTTACCACGTAGTAGTATCAAAACATATTTAAATAATCTTAAATTATCTGTTAAGAATGGTGGTTATATTATAATTACAACACCACAAAGAATGAATACAACATGGGAATATAACGGTGGTACACATCTATATGAATACTCTGTTGAAGAATTTGCTTACGAAATAAATAATGTGTTTGAAAATAATTTTATATTAAAGGGAATACAGGAGATACGAATTGGTGATATAGGTCAATTAGTATCAATATTTAAACATAATCCAAGAGAAAGTCATATAATGATAGCGATTATAGTGGTTAAAAAATGATATTAAAATATAATATAATGTTCCAATTTGGTAAACTGTTAAACAGAAGTTCACGAATAATATTTAAATATATATTAAAATTATTAAACTGGTGAAAAATAAAATGGGGGAAAAAATGAAATATGATATTACAGACATACTGATTTCAGTTAACTCTTTGTTTGATGAGTTGAAAAAACAATATACATTTCATGATTTATATACATTTACAAAATTTTTACATGAAATATCAGAAAATAATTTACATAAAAATATGGTGAAAAAATAATGAAAATTGAAGATGTAACTATAATTATACCAGTAAGAAATGAAATAGATTTATTTAAATTAAATTTATCTATATTAAGAGAATACTATCCAAATATTAATATATTATGCTCACTTGATGATATTGGTGATGATGATGATAGATACGATAAATTTATTGAACTATCTAAAAGATATAATTTTAAATATGAAAATTCAAAAGAACGTAAAGGATTAGTATACCATGTTCCTAATTTAATTGAAAAAGCAGATACACCTATTATTGTTTACTTACATGCTGATATGGTTATTTCTAAATACTTTATTGAGAATATGGGTAAACACTTAGGTGAAAAAATCATTGTTTCTGGGACACGTATTGAACCACCACTACACCCTTCTCAACCAAAAGTAAAAATTATAAAAAATTGCGGTTTATATTCGCATGATTTTAATAAAGAAATGTTTAATAAAACAGTAGGGATACTACAAAATCAATTTAAAGATAAAACTACGGATGGTGTATTTGCCCCACACATGTTTTATAAAAACGATTGGATTAATTACGACCCTATCATGTCTTTTCAAAGTAAAGAAGATTCGTTTTTGTGGAGGGAAATGTTAATCAAAGGATATAACTTTGTTCAATCATGGGATGCGTTAGTATATCATTTCACTTCGAGAGGATCAAGATTTACTAATAAGATAGGACAAAATAGCGAAGAATGGAAAATAGGTAATAAAAAAAATATGCGAAACTTTATTAGAAAATGGAAATCAGAACCATTATATAGTGATACACAACACCCGATTTTAGTACCACAGATTGATGTAGATTGTTTTATTATCCCAGATAGTAACTGTAATATATATGATACATTATATAGTTTAGAACCATACTTTCAAACTATATATATTTATGGTAAAGAAGATGAGGATAATATTAAACAGGATATAAATAAATATTGTGAAGAAATAGATATACATAAACCACATAATTTTGATAGAAAAAAGATACAATTTATTCAAACAAATGCTTCTATTGATGAAACTATCGAACAAATTAAATATCAAATGAAATCTAATTATTTATGTGTTACTAGTAATTATGCTATCAATGATCAATTTTTAAACTCATTTAGAAAGGCATTAGCGTCTGGTAAAAAATCAATAGGATTATATCACAATAAAAAAACACCTTCGTGTTTTATATTCCATAAAAATATCGAATTTATAAATAATAGTCCTGTTGAATTGGATGACATGATAGATTTACAAATACCAAATAGATTAGAATATATAAATAAATATGGCGAAACACCTGAATATAGGGAAACATTTATTATACCTGTTAAAACTAAAAAACGACAATCGTTAGGTTTAGGGATTATTCAAAAGAATGAAGAACACTTAGTTGAAAATATTATATGGAGATATGAACCATATTTCGATGAAATTGCGATATTAACCGATGGTGATAATTATGATAAAATGTTTGAATTTGTTTCAAATTATTGTGAAAAAACACAACCGAGAGTTAATTATGATGTAGTGTCTAAATTTAAATTAAATGCTCAGCCGTTAGAATGGGATTTTGCTAAACAAAGAAATACTTTATCAGATATGTTATCTACAGAATATATTATGCAATTAGATGCTGATGAACTATTCGATAATTCCGAACAGTTGAATGAAATTGATATGATTCATAGTATGGTCGAAACAATTAAAAAAGAAAATGCTAAATGTGTATTATTTCCTCGTAAAAACTTTATTGATGGTGAACAAACATCAGCATATCCTGATTTGCAGGGAAGATTGTATAAAAAAGGTTATATGTGGATAAATAAATTTCCATATGTTGGGGCTACCCCCGGTTGCCATGAACAATTAGAATGTATGAATGAATCTAGTATGGTCGTTGAAAATGTAAATTTGTTACATCTAAAAAGTAGTAAGAAACAAAATAAACAAAACGCTAATTATAAAATAACATGGAAATTAAAAGACTTCCCGGATAATATTTTATATGATTCAGTATTATATACTAATGAAGGTATAACATACCATGCTAAAAAA
>Ga0100403_1001974_pt1 | contig 17207 bp, 17 predicted proteins | sample CryGeymet201501t_FD_83663 | JGI IMG/M metagenome (GOLD analysis project Ga0100403, IMG submission 83663) | Groundwater microbial communities from Crystal Geyser aquifers in Utah, USA - Crystal Geyser metaG 2015-01t | ecosystem: Environmental > Aquatic > Deep subsurface > Groundwater | place...
GCCGTCTCCAGGTTTGTAACCCAGGCCGAGGGCGTGCCCGTTGTGGCGCAGTGTGGATTCCTGCTCGACAGCTATCGGGAACTCGCCCGGAAATGCGCCGATATCGGGGACTTCCAAGGCGCGCGAGCCTGCCTGAAAGAGTACTTCGCTACGGTGCGATACCTTAACGATCGCGACGAAACCAAGCCAAACGAAAGCAAAGACGGCCCAGCGATCGAGGAAGAAATTGAAACAGGGTTACTCGAAAGCGACTCTCGCCCCCCAACCGGCCCGCTTGCGCGGTGAGCCCGCAGCCCGTATACTTGCAACGTGAACCATTACGCTCGAACGCTCGGAGAAGGCGCGTAGCGTGTGGGGCGACCCCCAAAGCGCATCCCGGAGCCCATCGAGGGCGTCTCCCGTCGAGAGGCCGCCGAGTGGATGTATGTCGAGGCCGAGGGCGATCTCTCCACTGCGGACATCGCGAAAGCGTTCGGCGTCACAAAGGGAACTGCCGATCGGTGGTGTGGTCGCGGCAAGTGGACTGCAAAGCGAGAGCATCGCCGCGCCGAAAAGCAGCGGCTACGCCAGGAAGCAGCCGATCACGAGACCGCCGAGGTCGCCGCGCGACGGTCCGGCGAGCTCGAGCGCATGCGCGCCGAGGCCCCCCCACGGCAAGCCCGTATCGCCGCCGCCATCCAGGCTGCGCTTGCAGCGCACATTCAGGACGCCCAGAAGGCCGGCCGACGACTCGAGGTGCAGACTATCCAGCGGATCGCTGCGGCCCACCGAAACGCGGTCGAGACGGAACGGGCCGCGCTCGGCCTCAACGTCATTGGCCCCGAGACTGCCGGCCCCCCGCCGAGTGTTCGCGGGACCCTGCTCGGTCCCGAGCCTGACGATTCCTCCAGCAATGATTGCACGGCTGCTAATTCCGATCCTCCTGCTGGTAGGGCTCCCGGCTGCGACGATGCATGACGTTGGCGCCGGCGATATCTGGCTACCGCTGACGTTGAAGCAGCGCGCATTCGTCGCCGACACGGCATCATCGGCGGCCCTCCTCTCGGGCGGCTTCGGCGCTGGAAAGACTTACACGCTCTGCCGAAAGCTGATCGTGCTTGCCGCTGAAAACCCCGGGCATCACGTCGGCGTCGTCGGGCCCACGTGGCGCCAGATGAAGCGCGACATCCTGCGGTTCCTTCCCGCGATGCTCGATCACCTCGGGGCGAAGTGGCGATACTGGCGGCAGGACCAGGAGATCCATGTGCCGGACTGGGGCTGGTACTTTGACCTCTGTTCGGCAGAGGACCCCCGGACGCTTGTCGGCGTCAACTGGGCAGCCGCCGTCGTCAACGAGCCCGGAAACATGTCCGAGGATGCATGGCGAAACATCTACTCGCGCGTGCGCGAGAAGTCCGCCAGGCTACTCCAGATCGCGCTTGCCGGCACGCCCGAGGGTTACGGCTGGAGTTGGCTCTACAAGGCGTTCGCCGGCGAGCCGCGCGCCGGGCACCGGGTCACCTACATCTCGACCGAGGAGAACCCGGGGCATCGCCCGGAACACGTCGAGATGATGCGGCGGTCGCTGTCGCCAGCTCTCGCGCTGGCCTATATCGAAGGCCGATTCGTAAACGTCACCGAGGGCCGAGCCTACTACGAGTTCGTCGAGACCGATCACGTCCGCGGTGACGTGGTCGCCAGTCCGGATCTCAGGTTCGCCGTTGCGCTAGATTTCAACGTGAACCCCTTCGCGGCGGTCCTTCTGCAGCAGGACGGCGATGAGACTCGCGCGATCGACGAGATCACGCTTCACCACGGCAACACCCGCGCCATGGCTCGGGCGATCAAGGCGGCCATCGCCCCCCAGCACCCGGGCGACACCGTCATCTATCCGGACCCATCGGGACGGGCGCGGAAGACCTCGTCCGGTCTCGAAGATATCCCGGAAAGCGATCTCTCCATCCTCGCAGACGAGGGCTTCACGGACATCCGGTTGCCGCAGTCGCGGTCGATCAAGGACCGGATCAACGCCTTCAACTCTCGACTCCGAAACGCTTTCGGTGACGTCCGCTTCCTCATGTCGCCGCGATGCATGGATCTGATCGCCGATTGCAACTCCGTGTGCTGGACGGCGGACGGGAAGGATCTCGACAAGCGCGACCCGATGCGGACGCACTGGTCAGACGGCGTTGGTTACTACTTCGCTACCGAGTTCCCGACCTCGATCACCCGCCCCGGCTGGGCCTCCGTATGACTGCCGCGCACTACATGATCGTGCCCGTGGACGACGACGACGCATCCGCGCCAGTTCCCATCTACGGCGGCGACGGCTCCATCATCTCCCGCGCCACTCGCGCGACCGGCGCCCCACATCGCGCGACCGTGATATCCCCCGACTTCGAGACGCTCGACATGGTGGGCGACGACTCCGCTTCGTCGAGCTTCGCCCCGATGATCGGCTCCTCAGCCTCCGGGAGCGGGCTTTCTCTCGGCGCTGTCTACGACTTTGGCGAGCGCAACGCAACGGCGGCGGCTTGCGCACGACTCATTTCCGATGCCATGGTTCGCCGTGGATGGGATCTCGCGCCTTCCATCGACCCGGCCACAGGGAAGCCGCGCGAGAATCCCGATATGGCCGATCGCGCGCTGCTCGAGCGGTTCTACTCGCGCCCGCACCCGTTCATGTCGATGGCCCAGATCCTCGGGACCATCCTCCCAGGGTATGTTCTCTCTGGCCGTTTCTTCGTCGAGGTGGCGATGAACGCGCTGAAGAACGAGCGGACCGACTACGGTCGGCAGCCAGGATTCATCTTCCCCGACGTGCCGCAGGAGCAGATCAGGGCGCGACTGAAGCCGTCCGGTGAGTTCGCTTCGCCCGCATGGTCACAGGAGACTGACTGGACCGGAGGCGGCTTCGGCGGGAAGGCCCGATACTTCGACTGGGAACAAATCATGTGGCTCCAGTCGCCAGGGATGATCCGGCGTGGCATCTTCCCAATGGGGCCTGTCGAGCATTTGGTCTTGCCGCTCGAAACCAACCGAGACGCTCAGATCTACATCCGCAGTTACTTCACGACGGGCGGGAAGATCGGCCTCGTTTTCGAGGTGCCGCAAGGCGCGCCGAACGCGGAGAAGGTCGCGCAGGCGTTCCGCCGGTATGTTCAGCACAACTACACGAGCGCGAAGAAGGGGCACGAGTCGATGGTGCTCTGGGGCGGCATGACCGTCTCGAAGGCCCCAACCAGCGAGGGCGAAACCGACAAATGGATCGCCGTGCTCGAGTACTCCCGCGACGAGATCTGTGCCGTCTTCGGCGTGGACCCAAGGCTCATCGCTGCCGACCGCGGCGGGAATATGGGCGGCAAGGGCGAGCGCGAGCAGGCCTGGCACGAGGTGATCTCGAATCGGGTTGTGCCGCTTTCGGCGGTCTTCGCCGAGGCGTGGACGCAGCACCTTCACCGGCGCTGCTTCGGTATCGATGACTGGGATCTCGTGCTGCTGGTCGAGCGGACGCAGCCGAGCGAGGAGGCGCGCGCAACGCTGGTGAGCGTCGCGAAGCAGGCCGGCGAGATAGGAATTCTTGACCTCTCGCAGCTTGACGAGCTTAACGCGCTTCGGTATGAACTCTATCCGGACCTGCCGACGCTGAGCGCCGTACCGGTTCGACCCGCGCCAGATCCGAAGCTCGCGCCTTCGCTGGACTTGGATATGGACGCCCGCGCGGTGAAGTCTTCCACGCCACCACCAGCAGCGAAGTCCAGATTCATCTCCCGATTCGACGTCCGCGGCGCAAAGTCCCTACTCGACGACGCCCAGGACGAGCTCGTCGACGAACTCCGAACCGGCTTCGGCGAGATGGCCGAGAAGGTCACCACGAAGATCGCCGAGCTCTTCGTTTCGCGCGACATCAAAGGGTTCAAGGATCTCAACCTCGCGCCCGGCGGGGCCAAGCTGATCACCGCCGGCCGTAGGAAGTTCCGTCGGTTCTACGAGCTATCTCTCGAACGCGCTGCCGGCGAGGTGGCCGCGCTGGCGCCGTCATTCCGCGCTGACGGCATCGCCGACGAGTTGCCCGGAAACATCGCGGCGTACCTCGATCTGGTCGAGGGCCGTTTCTTCGATGATCTGTTCGGCGCCTTCAAGGCCAGGATCGCACTCGACACCTTCGAGGAGGGGTTGGCGTTCGGGTGGTCGCGCAAGGAATTTGTTTCGGCTCTAACGGAACGGTTCGCCGATTTCTCAGCGCGGGACATCCAGACGAACGTCAGGACGGAGCTGACGGACTTCTTCAATCTCGCCCGTGAGCGGACGTTTCGGGAGTCGGGCGCGCTCGTGCAATCGTTGCAGTACACCAGTGTGCTTGATGACAGGACAACCCTTATCTGCCAGAAACTAGATGGGATCACCTACCGGTCGATGGACGATCCGAACCTCACGGCGAGCCGCCCGCCTAATCATTTTCAGTGCAGAGCAACAATCGTGCCAATCATGGCCGGCGAGGACTTCGAGCCGACGCCAGCGCGCAAGGTCGCCTCGGCGATGGCACTGATCCAAGATGGCTTCGGGAAGAGGTGTCGTCATGGCTGATGCGCCCGACCGCGACGAACTTGACGCTTTCCGTCGTCGCTACATCGTGATGGGTGTACCTGTTTCGGATGATGTGATACTATTGCTTGCGAAACAAAAGGCGAACCTGATGCCGCGTGGTACCGTAGAATCAGAGAGCAGCCAGTAAGACACGCCGGCGCTAGGAGCCCGCAAGATCGCGGGCTAGTGAAGGAGCCGATACGATGGCGATCGCGATCGAACTGAGAAACGGGATGTACGTCTGCCCCGGCTGCACGCAGGAACTTGCGCCGGAGAAGTGCCCGAGCTGCGATGCCGGCGTGCCGCCGAACTACTGCTCTCGGTGCGGGTACTGGATGGCGATGGCGGCGTGCTTGAGTTGCGGTCAGCCTCAGCCCGGCGCGGTGGCGACCGCTGCGGCGATGGACGATCGGGCCGGCGCCCCGTCCGAGCTTCGGTCTGCCAGCGTTCCATTCACCTTCGATGTGCGCGACCAGGGGATCGTCGATGCCTACGCCTCGGCGGAGATCGTCGACTCTCACGGCACGCTGATCGACCCGGAAGAGGTGGTCAGGCTGGCGCTCGGCGCGCTCGTCGACCAGATGCATGACTTCCGGCCGATCGTCGATTCCACCGGGGCCCCCGCCGTCCGGATCGATCCGAACGAGACGGTGATCGTGAAGAAGCTAATCGACGGCCGAGAGGTGAAGCTCGTGAAGACGCGGCTTCACTTCGACCTCGCCGTCGACTCCGCCCGGTCCGCATGGCAGAAGGTGAAGGATGGCGTCTTCAAGGGCCTTTCGATCGCGTTCAGGACCACGGCGGATCTCGCGAAGAAGATCGCCGATGGCGTCACGAACGTGATCGACCACATCGAGTCGATGCCGTTCATCTCGCTGGTGGACGAGCCGTCGAACGGATTGGCGCTGATCGAGAGCTACCGGATGCGCCGGGCCGCGGAAGTGGAGAAGCCGGCCGCCGACCTGCCCGTCGAGGCGCCCCCCGAGGACCCCGCCGCCGCGGCAACAATGGCGCTGCGGGCCATCCGCGAGGCGCCGGCGGAGGAGCCCAAGGACGAGGCGCCACCGGTCGACGATGCGCCGGCAGAAGGCGAACCCGATCCGGAACCCGTCGAGACCGAGGCGCCAGCGGCCGATCCGCCTCCCGCAGAGGCCGCGCCACCGCCGGCCATCTCCGACGAGCAGATCGCCGCGCTCGAGGGCCGCGTCCGTGACGCAGCTCTCGCCGTTCTCGACGCGCGGATCGCCACCCTCCGAACCGAAGTTTTCACCTACCTCACGACCGAAGTCGCGCCGACCATCGACGCCGCTCGCTCCGCCGGCACCTCGAGCGCCAGGGAGACCGAGACCCGCATCATGTCCGCCGTGACGAAACAGATCGAGGCCCTTCGCGTTGCAGCCCCCAAGCGGGCGCTGAACGTGGAAATCGATCACGCGCCCTCAACCGTAATCCCCTTTCCCACGTTCGGCCGGTTCGAGAAGTAGTCGGGCCAGCCAGAAGGAGACCGAACCAAAATGAACCCGACCCTCACCCCGGGGGCAGTCGTCGACAGCGATGCGACGATCTGTCTCCACCGCGCCATGGCTCGGGGCCGTCTCAAGCGGCTCGAGAACGCCGGTGTCAAGATTGACTGGCGGAAGTTCGCCGACGTGAAGAGCGACACCTGGATGAAGTTCGCAACGCGCGACCTCTCCAGCATGTCGAAGGAGCAGGTCAAGGACCTGGAGACGCGCGGAACCGAAGTTTCCTCGTGCCTCGACACGCTCCACGACGAGGCCGCCGCCGAGCTCTTCGGCGTAGACTTCGCGTCCTACCAGACCCGATGCGCGAAGCCCGCGGAGGAGCTCCAGAAGCGTCGGATGGAATCCTCGTTCGACGAGGCCAAGAAGGCCAACCGTCACCTCCTCGACGGCGCCCAGTCCGCGCTGCAGCGGGCCGTCATGCGCGATGTGCTCAACCAGCGCGCGCTCGACAGCGCCACGGACACGAGCCTCACCGGAATCAACTACCTGCATGAGCCTTTCCGCGAGCTCCGGACGTCGGGCGAACTCCTGAAGCGCATCCCGCAGATGGTGATCCCCGCCGGTTTCAAGACCTACACGGTGCCCGTCGTCGGCGATGCGCGGGTGTTGAAGGCCGCTGCGCTGACCACGGACGCCTACACAGTGAACTCGTCCGAGGACCCCACGAGCTCGACGCAGACGTGGAACCCGGTCACGGCTCAGGGCACCATCTTCTGGAACGACGAATTCGACGACGATTCACTGTTCCCCGTAGAGGCAGCGCTGAGAGAGAGTATGGTCCGCGGCGCAACGATCGCGCTCGAGGCTGCGCTGATCAACGGCGACACGACCAACACGGCCGCAGCGAACATCAACGCTCTGTATGGCACCGCGACCCTCGGGACGAAGGACCCGCGGCTGCTCTTCAACGGCTTTCGCGGGATCTACTACCGCGGGACGCACGGCGGGAAGTCGGCGAACACGTTCACCGGCGGAATCTCAGGCGGATCGAACGCGGCCACGCTGACGGACGTCTACGACACGCTGAAGGGGATGGGCAAGTACGCCGTCAAGGCGCAGTACCCCAACCTCGTCGGCGTCTCCCCCACGCAGGTCTACAAGAACCTGCGGAACGACGCGCGCGGCTCCAACTTCGGCCAGGACATCATCCGAGATGACATTTTCGGCTTCGACTGGATCGAGACCAACAACGGCACGGCGACGGCAGCGGCTGGAAGCAACATTCCCACGGACACGCTGGACAAGTTCGAGGGCGTCCCGGTCAACCTGAACACGGCCGGCGTCTACGACAACTCGACCAAGACCGAGTCGACCTTCTTCATCTTCAACGCGAGCAACTACTTGCTGGCGTGGAAAAAGCAGATGCAGATCTACGTTATCGACCTGCGGCTCGGCGGACAGAAGGCGATCACCTCAGTTTTCAGGTGCGTGATGGAGCCGATCCTCGTGAACCAAACGGACCTTAACGTCTGCTTCGACGTGCGGTGATCCGGGGCCAGAGAACGACTGATTGAGAACATCGCGGCGCCGGCCTCACCCACCGGCGCCGCGAGCGGGACGAAAGGGACCACGACAATGGATCAGCCAACATCGCATCGAGCCGTCGAGATCACTCTTCTGGAGAGCGACGGCCAGACCGAGCGCATGCGCCCGAAAGGGTGCATAACGCGGGTCGATCTCACGAAGGGAAAGCCGGAGGTCGTGACCAGCGTTGACGCCGTCCGGATCGCGAACGTGTTTCACGGCGTGAATCAGAAGCGCGCCGAGGATGGGAAGGGGCCGAAGTACCTGATTCGTCCGGTCGCTGGTGGTCGCGGCGACGACTACGAGAATGACGTTCTGGACCCGGGGTTGCTTCCAGAGCCAGAGCTGGCGAAGAAGGACGCGAAGGACGCGAAGCCGAAAGCCAAGTAACAATCACGACCGAACGCAATGCCTACCGCTCTCAGCTCACAGGATATCTCGCTGTCGTACTGCACGACGGCAGACGTCACGCCGTATCTCCAGCCACACACGGTTGGCGGTGGTTCGGAAAACCCCATCACAGGGCAGTGGGTCGCGGCGCGAATTCTTGGGTTCTCGCGGGAGATTGACGGCAAGCTAGCCAGTCTCGGGGCCAGGACGCCGTTTCCATCTGGCGGCGGCTCATCGCCGGACACGCCAGAGCTCGTGAAGCGGTGGACGATCTACCGGACGGCGGCTGAGTGTCGGATGGTTGCGGCCGGCGGCAACGCGAAGGCCGAGGACGTCACGATGATGCTGGCGCTCGCTGATGACATCCTGCGCTTCGACGATGCGGGACGCGGCCACGGGCAGATCCTTCACGACGCGCTCCTCGAGTACGTCCACAACGAGGACTTCGAGGTCTCGACTGATGACGGCAACGGCAACGAGCATGGGCAGCTCGGGTCGTCACCATTCATCCGGCTCCGCAACAAGGGTCTCCACGTGGACAGCGGACATCCGCTCGTCTTCGTGGACGGCAGTAACGTCGAGGTCTTCGACAGTGCTGGCTATCCGTTCTCACAGGGCCGCGGCTGGGAGATCCTCGACGAGGCGAACAGCGTGATCGCGCTCGTTCAGCAGACGGAGATCGAAGACAAGGCGGCATCCGTCAACTACTGGTTTTCATGGTGGCGCTCAGACCGGTTCAACATCGGCGCGGCCGGGATCACTGGCCCCGCCCACTACAACACGTGACGCGGGAGTTATTGAAGATGAATCGTTCGACGTTCGCAATCGTTGCTCTCGCAATCGTCGGCATGGCGATGTTTGCTGTGACGATCCAGGCTCAGGAGGCGCCGGAGGATCTGCTCGGGCTGAACCCCGATCGGCTTCGCGCGCTCCTCGGCTCAAAGGTGGTCAGTCTCGTGACTAGTTCCTACACGCAGGACGACCCGGCGGCCGATACGGATCTGGCTGTGGTCACGGTCGGCACAGGGAAGCGCGGGTACCTGCTCGGCTACCGGGTGGCCGGCACCGTGCAGGGCTACGGCGACGTTTACCTCGACGATGCTCGGAACTACAACTCGGCCTTTTTCGGCGACTACTCGGACACCGGCTGGATCTTCCCGCCCAACTGGTCGAGTCTCACGGCGACGTCGGCGACGTCGATCGCGGTGAGGAACCCGGCACAGCTCACGGGCACCTACAGCGCGACGATCCTTGTGGGCGAGGTGGACCAGTGAGTAGCAAGGAGAAGCAGGCCAAGTTGGAGACCATCCGAGTGAAAGCGCTGGAGTCGATTCCGGTTCCGTTCGAGCCTCATGGCTGCTCTGGTGCGGGGCCAGGCGGACGGGCCGAGCCGATCGTTGTCGGCGAGATCTACGAGTTCCCGCTCCGGGGCGACGTGCCGATGGATGCCGTGATTCGGTCGTGCGAGCGGAGCCCGGCACTCCATGTCATGCCACCGGTTCCGCAGAAGGAGAAGTCAGCCGAGTGATCCGAATGACCATCACCGCCGACGTCGCGGAGGCCCGGGGGCTCGTGCGTGCCTACAGCCAGGTCGCCGGCGACGCCATGAAGGATCGGCGCTTCGGGTCGGCAGTGCAGGCGTACATGACCGGCGTGACCACGAAGTTCATTCGCAAGATGGGGAACGTCGGCGAGCGGCCGGCCAGCACGTCGGGGCGTGGTGAGCGGTGGCCTGGTTTCGCGGTACGAAAAGTTCGGAAGTACGGCCAGGACACGCTCGAAGGCACGCGGTTCTACATGCGCGGATTTCGGAAAGGGAAGGCGAGCCAAAAGACGATCGCGAAGCGTGCGGCAAAGGCTCGTGCAGCGGACGTTGTGAAGCTCGAGAAGGCATGGAAGAAGCGCGCCAGCGGTGTCCATTACTCGGAGAAAGCCAAGATGATGCAGGACGAAGGAAGCCGTGGCGGTATCCTCGCTCACGTCCTTCTCGTAGATCGAAATGTGGTCCCGCGCGGCCGGTCGACAGAGCTCCAGATGACTTGGGGGTCGAAGCTCGCTCACCTCGCGCAGCAGCACGAGACGCGGCCGATCATCTTCTTTCACCCGCCGACTGACACGCCGAAGATCCGTGACGTCCTCGCGCAACTCATCGACATTCGGATGAAGGAGGCGAGCAACCGATGAGCGCCCGCCCCACGCCGGTAAGGACGGTTCTGGCCGGCATCCTCTCGACGTTTCAGTCGCCCGCGTCTGGTATCACTACTCAGGGCCAGGGGTCAGTTACGTTCGAGCAGGGGCTCACCGATGAGGATATCGAGAACCTGATCCGGGGGTCCGGGAAGATGCCGCTCTTTCTCGTGCGGTGCGAGGGCTTCGATCCGGCGGTAGAACACAACGTCGGCGAGATCCACTGGTCGATGAAGATCGGCTGCTACTACTTCCAGCGGTCCGCGCAGCAACAGAAGGCCGAGGCCGACGCATGGGATGTGATGCTCCGCGCTGCCCAGGTCGTCGGCGAAGAGCTGGCGAAGCCGGGCGGATCGTCGGGCAATTACAACCTGTTCGGCATCGCTTCGGGCCGCAACCGTATCACCGACATCAATCCGGCGGGTGGCATTCGAGTGGTGCCGCTCCGAGGGCCTGACGGCGCCTTCCTCGGCGTGCTGATGGGGTCCTACGAGTTCACGCTGGAGTACCGGATGAACATCCGGGGAGACACAGACTAATGGCAAACGCGAGCCTGTCCGCAATCGAATTCGGGAAGAGCTTTGAGTCGGCGCTCGGGACCAACGCGACGCCGAATGTCCGGCTTTACGGGAAATCAGACGTTTCGCCGGCGTTCACGTTCGAGCTCGACGACAACGTGCGCGGGCATGCCTTCGAGGCGTCCTACACGCTGACGGCGAAGGCGCAGGCGGGGACGCTCTCGGGACCGGCGTCGAGTGATTGGCTGGCGCTGCTCTTCAAGTACCTGATGCATGCGCGCCCGACGACGACCGGGGTGGGCGACCCGTACACGCACACGTGGACAGACATTGCGACTGGTTCGCCGATGACCGGCGGCTTCAACCAGTCGGGGACGCACTCGTGGACCTTCCTCGCCAAGATTGCCGCCATCGCCAGCTACATCTACCGCTTCGACGGCTGCAACCTTTCGAGCCTCACGATCTCCGGGAGCGGTTCCGGGAAGGTTATGTTGAGCGCCGCGGTCCAGGGGATTGGCGACATCGTGGCGACCACCGATCCAGGGACGAGCCCATCGACGGAGGGCTACTACATCGGTCGAAAAACCACGCTCACCGTCGGCGGGACTACGCTCTCGACGCTCCTCTCGAGCTGGTCGATTACCTTCACGAACGGGATCGCCGTGATGGACCGGGCGGGATCGACGGCCGGCGAGGGCACGTCAATCGATCACACGGGCACCTTCGGGGTCGAGTTCACCTACTCGACGGACGAGGCGAGCGCCAGCGCGAATGGCGCGCTGGCGGACTACCTGGCGGGCACGGATCGCGCGGTCGTCCTGACGATCTCCGGCGACTCTAACCGCGACACCACGATCACGCTGGCGAAGTGCCAGCAGGTGGAGGGCTACCCTGTGCGCGTGAACGAGCATGGCGTCTACGTGGTCGAGCGGAAGGTCAGGGCGCTCTACGACACTGGGAACACGCCGGATATCTTCACGGTCGCGGTTCGTAACGGCGTCTCTGCCTACACTTAAACCGGCCCATGTTCCGGGCCAGAACGAAGGATTCAGGTTCATGGCGAAGTTCAAGGGCAAGATCCGTGTCGTGTTCGCTGACGGGCCCCCGCCGTGCGTGGTCACGCTGCGTCGCGTGGGGTTTCTAGAGTACCCGGAGATACTGCGGGAGAAGCTCGATGCAATGGCGCTGCCCGGTGGTGACGTAAAGCTCGGGGAAGTGATGGCCGGCGTGATGGAGCGACACATCGCGGGCGTGACCGGTGTCGTGGTCGCGGACGCTGATGGCGACGTGGCGCTTGCATGGCCCGCCGACCGAGACGCGATTCTAGATGTTCTCCGCGAGCACGGTACAGGGTACTCCCGGCTTCTCAAGGTTTTCTGCCGCAACATGGAGGGCGGACCAGAGGGGGAATCCGAGGGGTCCTCCGGCTCGCAGTCGCAGCCGAGCGGGGCCCGTGCGCCGGAGGGTGTCAGCTCAGAGAGCAGGCCGCCGAGATCGGGCGATGCGCAGGTGGAGACGCTGCTAGGAGATGGCTCGACGCCAACTGTGCCGCTGCCTCCTGTGAGCGGCGAGAGTTCGAGTGCAGCGAGCGGGGGCGGCGAGTAGCGGTGCTGCTCCACCGGATGGCTGTTGTCGACGCGCTGCCCGCCGCCGGGTGGCCGGTGGTGGAGTCGATGGACGCAGGCGAGGTCAACGATCTGATTCTCGTGCGGCGGGTCGTCGCGGAGATTCGATCGGCGGACGCTGAGCGGGCCGAGCGGAGCCGGGGGCGAGATGGCCGCGAATAGGATCACGCTGACGGTCGCGGCCGAGGACCAGGCTTCGGCTGCGTTTTCTGCCATCGAGAAGAAGATGGAGGGTCTCGGTGTCACGTTGAAGGGTCTCGGTGAGGCGTTCAAGTTTGCTGGCGGGGTTGCTGCGGGAGCTGCAGCCGCGTTTACCGCCACGGTTGGCGCGATGGCTGGTGTTGCGGCATCGGCGACATCCAGCGCGGTGCAAATGGACGCTATGGCGCAACGACTCGGGCTGTCGGTAGAGCGAATGAGTGAGCTGAAGTTTGCCAGCGAACAGGCGAACGTCGGAGTTGACAAGCTTGTCGACGGGATGAAGGGCCTGCAGATGAACATGGCTTCTGCCACGAGCGGAAACACCGCGATGGCCGAGGCTTTCGAGAATCTGGGGATCTCGCTTACGGATGCTTCAGGAAAGCTCCGCGCCACGGATGGCGTGATGCTTGATGTGGCCGATGCCTTTCAAGCGATGGAGGACGGAACGAACAAGTCTGCCATCGCGATGAAGCTTTTTCAGGAAAGCGGCGGGCAGCTCCTGCCGTTCCTGAACCAAGGGGCCGCCGGTATTCGCGAGATGGCCGCGGAGAGCCACAACCTGGGGGCTGTCTGGACGACGGAGGCGAAGGACGCTGCGCTGGAGTTTGGCGCCACGATCGACCGGATCACCACGCTTTTGGGCGGTCTCAAGAACATCGTCGGGGTGGAGTCGATTGCGGCGTTTCAGCCGCTGATCGACACCCTCGAGCGTGTCGGGAAGGTGGTCGTTGCTTGGGCGGCGGCGAACAAAGCCCGTATCAAAGACTTTTTCGACACCATGGTCAGCATCACGGTGTTCGCGATGAAGACCGTCGGTACGGTGACCGTAGACGCAACAAACGTCCTTCTGAAAACGATCACAGGGCTTGTCGAGGCGGCTTCCTTCTTCAATTCGTCTCTTCGACAGGAGGCTGATTCTCTCGCGGATTTGACGATCAAACTCGACAACCTGAGTGAATTCATCGACAATGCAGCAGCGAATTACCTCAACCTCACCAAGAAAATAACGGCCGGGACAGACGCTGGGGCGGCTGCCGAGGCGCAGACGATCAAGCTCGGGCGCGCGGTGGACGGCGCGCGGGAGTTCACGGAGGCGGAGGCCGAAGCCTGGCGCACGGTCGGTAATCAGATCCAGACGGATGCCCGTATCCGGACGGAAGCCTGGCGTGTTATCACGGGGCAATCCACGGCGGTCTCGGCGAACACGGCGATCGTGCGCGAGGCGATCCCGACGATCACCAGTGCCTCCGAGGTAACGCGGGGATGGTCGCGGGAACTCGGGGAGGTGGGCCGCAGCGCGCGAGAGGCGGGAGAGCGGATCGGCGGGCTCGCGGATCGTGCGGCTAGTGTGGCGGTGGGAGGCGGGAGCTCGGGGCGGTTCGGCACTGGGCTCGGTGGCTCTGGCTTCTCTACCACGGGCGGGATCACCAGCACGTCCGGTACGTTCACACCGCGGTTCAGCGCGAACGATCCATTCGCACCGCGGCAGCAGCTTTTTGGCGTCGTGAACGGGGAGCGTCTCCCGGTAGGTGGCGCGCTGCATTCGCTGCCAGAGATCATTCAGACAGCGGTCATAATCGACGGCCGGGAGATTGCGCGGGCAACACACATAGCGGCAAAGCGCGGAGTTCCGATGGGGACTGCCGGCGGGCTCAAGAGGCGGTGACACGTCGATGGCGACCAACCTCATCATCGCATACGACAACCTGCTCAAAGACACCGCAATCGGGGTGTCAACCGATCAGGAGAACCTCAGCTTCCCCGCGTTGAATGTAATCACAGACCAGCGACAAGTGCAGTGGAGGACGACCGACGCAACGCCGCCGCACTGGGTCGAGTTCGATCTACTGGCGGCGCCAGGGGCACGTGCGCCCGATCTTGCAGTTGTTTGGGACCTGAACGTCGAAGACGACGGAACCGCTCCGTTTGAAATCGATGGCGGAGCAACAAGCCCCCCGGCGACATTCGTTGTCATCGAGTCGACAAATGACAATCTGACCAGTTCGAGCGCAACGGTTCACGCTGTCAATCGAAGCGCATGGAGCGACTTCGAGTCCGCACGTGACTATCGATACTGGCGTTTCTACTTCACCAACGCTCCCGCACTGGACTCCGTCTTCATCACGGGGAAGATATTCCTCGGCCGGTCATGGCGGGCCGCGAAGAACTACGACGTGGGCATTCGGTTCTCAAATGATGATCTCTCGACGCGACTTGTAACGCCGAATGGAGCCGTCAATGTTCAGCGAAGACCGGCACCAGCGCGGGTAGACTTTGCTATGTCTATGGTGCCTCGGAGCGAAGCTGAGGCTGTTCGCGCAGTCTTTGATGTGGTCGGAAACCACAGCCCAGTATCCATCCTGTTCGACGTCGATAACGACTATGCGCGGCACTCGCTCTACGGCTACTTCACGGAGACGGCGCCAAAGGCTCAGCGTGTCGGCGGTGTGTTTTGGGATCTCTCCTTCTCGTTCGAGGAGGCTGTGTGAGCATCCGAGCCACAACGGCGGCCGAACTTGCCGCTGGGCATGGGAACTTCATCCAATGTCTGCTTGAGATCGAGCCTAGAGAATTCGTCACCGGAATGTGGACGAATCTCGGCGGCGCGCTTCCTGATACGTGGATTCTCGGCGTCACACAGCCAACCGGGAAACACAACTACCGAGGGCTGCTTGCGGTTCAAGAGGACAACTCGGATTTGACCACCCAGATCACGATCGCGAATGTGCAGGCCAACCCGGGGAGTTGGCTTTTCGCCACATCAACCTCAATCCTCTATGTCCACACTGCTGGCTCCGACGACCCGAACGATCACACGATGACATTCGACTTCCGCCTACGCTTCGCCATGGGCGCCGAGAAGCCTGGCCAGTCGGTCGTTCTGAGTTCTGTTCCATGGTATCCGAATGTTTCGAGCGTCCCGTCAGTGGTCCGAGAAGCGAACGAGCAGATATGGGGGACTCCCGTCACGGGAAGCGGATCGATCGTCCTCACAAATGGACAGGTTCTGGCATCAAGTGGGCTCGGTGCTGCTTGCCAGTTCGATGATCTCTTTGAGTCCTACACGTGGATAGGCTCGTTAGTAAAGGTCTACTACGGCGGCGATGATCTCCCGTTCGGTGAGTTCACGAAGGTCTGGACGGGCCGCGTCCAGGCAACCGAATGGACCGATGGGGATCTGATCCTGGATGTCTACGACATGGCCGAACGACTGGCGGAGTTCCCGTCTCTGACGGCCATTGACTCAACGGGCTTTCCGGACGCGGCGGCATCGGCCCTCAATCGCCAGCTTCCAACACTTTACGGAAGTTGCCGGGATGTTCCGGCCTACCTGACGGACACGACGAGTCTCGAGTATGCCTTCTGTCAGCACGCATGCATGGCCGTGACGAAGGTCATGGTGAACGGCGTCGAGGTCGTGCCCTACGACGTGGCCGCGGCGAGCGGCTTCGTTTACCTCCCGGAGCACATGCGCGAGGAACTGGTCACGAACGCTGCCGCCGTCACGGTGGATGTTGCTGGACGAACGGATACGTCGGGCGACCTGATGACGAACCCGGCAGATGTAATTGAGGATCTGCTTGTGACCTATGGGTCGTCGGTATTTGGCGATCTCGATTCGACGTCTTTCGACGATTCGCGTCTCGCGTCAGCGTCGTTCCACCTTTCCATGGGTGTCTTCGGCGGGCTATCGATGCGCGACTACCTGGATCGGATCTGCCGGTCCATTCTGGCCTACTTGGTCGTGACGCCAGATGGCGAGTTTTCCATGGACGTCTGGGGCCCGGTGCGCGCCGACGTGACGCCCGACCTGGACATAGTGGAAAGCAGCGGCGCGATCGGCAGCGTGGTGGTGCGGCAAGACGCCGCGCGAATTGTCGGCGGGTATCTAGTCTCGGCAGCTCGTGAAGCGGTCTCGGCTTCAGACGCGCAAGAGACCGCGGCTATCTCGGATGCGTTCGCCCAGCAGATCACGCAACGAAACGACTACCTGGACGTGCCTGATACGGCGCTGGAAGACGTCGAGAATGTCCACGTGCTCACGGGGCGTCTGGCGCTTCTTTACGGCTGGCCGACGATGCGAGCGGTGATCTCGGCCACAAAGAGATGGATGCTCGAATCCGTCAACGGCGTGGTGTCGTTGACGAGGTCTCGCGCTCCGGATTCCTCTGGGCTGGGCTGGTCCGCGCGGCTGTTTCGGATTCTCCGGATCGAGATGGAGCCCACCACGATCAGCAGTACCATCGAGGTAGAGGATCTGGATGGCAACGTCACGGCCAACTACGGCACGTGGAAGGCCGCAGGCACACCGAATTGGGTGGCCAGCTCGGCGGCACAGAAGGCGGCCGGAGGGTACTGGAGCGGCCCCGGCGCGGCATCTGCGGGGTCGTCACTGTGGGCGTGACTGGAGTAAACTGGTAGAGCAGAGCAACCATGGCATTCGTGACATCAAACCCTGTGACCGTCGATGACGCCACCGAGAAGGGCGACATGGACGTGCTGAACGAGAACAACGCGGTGCTGAAATCGCACTTCGAGGTTCAGCACGTTGTCATCGGTGCTGGGCCTCGCGGTATGCGGCACTACGGGCTCGCGAAGTACACGGCAATGGGGACGATCGCTGTTGGTGCCGGTCTTGTGGAGCAACAGATTTTAAGTCATACCGATACCGA
>Ga0100403_1001976_pt1 | contig 17201 bp, 17 predicted proteins | sample CryGeymet201501t_FD_83663 | JGI IMG/M metagenome (GOLD analysis project Ga0100403, IMG submission 83663) | Groundwater microbial communities from Crystal Geyser aquifers in Utah, USA - Crystal Geyser metaG 2015-01t | ecosystem: Environmental > Aquatic > Deep subsurface > Groundwater | place...
CGAAGCCAAGATGCGTATGCAAGTAAAACACCGACGCGAAAAAGAAGAGATCTTTTGGATTTCCATGTGGCCGACAGCAAGCCTGCAGTTTGGTGGGGCGTAAAGTATAAAAACCGATGGCTTTCCGACGGCTCCGTTGTTTCGGGAAATCCTATTTTCACCAACATCATTTGGAATGAGCTCGGCCGTGGAGCTGATCTTCATAAAATCGAAAACTGGTTGGCCCAAAACTCCAATGTCATTGCGGAGCTGACAACGGCGGTGTTTTCTTCAAAGCCTCCTTCCGTCACTGAATTCTTTCCGGCTGAGAAAATAAATCTAGAGGATGCGATCGCCGGAGAAAGACACTTCAACAATCACTGTGCAAAATGCCACGGGGTTTATTTTAAAAATTGGTCCCTCCCCGAGGCCTCTCGTTTAAGTTTAAAAGAAAAACTGAAAACTTCCTTTGTCAGGTACCCAGAAGAAACTTTTGTCGTTGATGTGGGCACCGACCCTGGCCGCTCCGTTGGAATGACTTCCCTCACTCCACTCAATGATTTGTCAATATCAAAAACCAACGGAATTGTGATCGAGCCTCAAGAAGGCTACGTCCCCCCTCCTCTTGATGGCATCTGGCTCAGGTGGCCTTATTTTCACAACAACTCGGCCCCGAGCCTTTGTGCCGTTTTAACCAAGGGAAGAGATCGACCTTTAAAGTATTGGGCCAGAAGGCCCACTGATAAAAAAAAGGACTTCGATTTTGAGTGCAACGGCTATCCGAAAGGTCGCCCAAGTTTTGGAACGTCATCGGAGTTCCTCTATGACTCTCAACGGAAGGGTCTCAACCGGTTTGGGCACGATGAAGGAATTTTTCTTCGCCAAGGAGAGGAGATCTTCACTCCTCAAGAAAAACACCAGCTCATCCAATTCCTCCAAACGCTCTAGCCGCACGCCCTCTATGAGAGCGGGCTCTCTGATGTCGGGGTCCGAACGACATTAAGCTTCGAGCCCGGCAACAAGGAGGCGTCCCCCCCACCTCGGGCTCCCCTCTCGGCTCAGGGAAAACAGGTGCCTACTACTTTTCTGCGACCCAGAAGGTCGCAGAAAAGTAGTAGGCACCTAAAACCCTCCTTAGAGCCGAGCTCTTTGATTTCGAGGGCCGAATCGACATTAAATTTCAAGCCCAGGTCAAAGGAGTTGCCTTCTCCGCCGCCTCGGGCTCTCACTCCAACTCGGTGCCGGTCCCGAATTGTCTAAACTTTAAACAATTGAAGGACCGGAAGGGGCACCTAGGGGTCTTTTTTGACCTGACCACTATCACAGCGGAACCCTTATGTTTCATTTTTCTCAAATCATATCAGTAGCTTAAAGGATTTTTACGGTCGGCCCCCGGTTTGCTCTACAGACCAGTAACAGCCAATGGCTGAAACCCTGGGAGGGGCAAATGAAACAAACTTTTAAAACTTTGACGATCGCTCTAGCACTCACACTCAGCGGAATGGCCTCCGCTCAAAACTGCTACCTTGAAGTGGAGCAACGAGCAACGGCTCCTGATTCAAGCCTTCAGAGTAAAAAGCAAATGTGGGAAGCTTGCACGGACATCAAATTGGCCCAATTGGACCCTTCGCGCCCCAACTACATGGAGCTTGGCCAAGAGATCGGCGACACCTGCGTCAACTCCAACGTCATCTGCCAATAACCCTACTAAAAGGTACATGCTTCTTTTTCCGATATGCGCCGCATATCGGAAAAAGAAGCATGTACCTTTTCAGCACGGCCTCTTTTGACGTAGTGTCAGGGCATGCGAACAAAATCACTTCTATTCATTGTCCTTCTTGCGATGTTCACTGGCTGCGTGGAGCAAGAGAGCACGGATCGATCCGCCGTCCCCAATTTGGACGTGGAGTGCTCTTCGGCCCAAGTCAGGACTCCTCAATGTAGAACCGCAGGAGATGTTCTCTTCCTAGGAATCACCAAAGATTACTCTATCGATTGCGCCACCGTTTTAGCCATTTCTTCTTCCACCCAACGAAACGCCTACTTTGATGCTTTTGCCGAAAACATCACCATGACCAAATCCGGATTTATCACTACGGCCCCGATCACCTCCTGGCTGAGTGGACTTGGAGGAAGCGCCGGCACGATCACCAATGGAAACTATAAAATCTGCGCCTTTATCGAGTCCCCATCAGGCAATGGCCGACTTGACGTCAACGAGCCCATCGGATCGGGAGAGGTTGTCGTCGGCGGGCCTTCACCACAAGTTGCGAACGACTGGAAATCGTATTAATCTTTTTAAGATCAAATCATTTAAGGAGCCTTCATGAAATCCCTTCTCAACTTTCTCTTTGGAAAATCTCCAGACATCTTCAATGAAAAAGGGGAAGTCCGGCACAAGCTTCCCGAAGAAAAATGGAAAGCTTGGGATGATCGTTATCACAACGAAAATCACAACTGGCGCAAACACAAAGGCTCTCGAGTTAAGTCCAGAAATTCAAATCCTTAGTCCAGAGCCGCTTCTTTAGTCATTGTTTGGTTCCAAATTGGGACTAGACTCGATTTCATTCAATGACCTAAGGAAGGGGCTTTTAATGAAACGATTTCATTTGATTGGTGCAGTTCTGGCGGCAGTGGCCAGCTTAAGCTTTAGCCAATTACACAACCATGAATTGTGCGAAGGATTTTTACCAGAAAACGACATGAAGATTCCAGTCTCCGTTCAAGCCTTACAAGGCGGCGGTTTGACTCAGGAGCAATTCAACAAAGTTCTCGATCGCATTCAAGCCGTTTACGGCCCGATCATTCAGTCTAAGGGCGGAAACTTAAGCATCTCAAGACAGTGGAGCAACAACACTGTCAACGCTTCTGCGCAACGATCTGGATCCACTTATATCATCAACATGTATGGTGGACTCGCAAGACATCAAGAGATCACACCAGATGGGTTTGCTCTTGTAGCCTGTCACGAAATTGGTCACCACATAGGAGGAGCTACCAAAGTTCGTGGATGGTTTAGCACTTGGGCCAGCAACGAGGGACAGTCCGACTATTTCGCAGGCCTTCAGTGCTTGAGAAGAATGTGGACTCCTGAGGAGAACGCTGCCTTCGTTGACGCCAATGAAATCGACGCTTTCCTATTGGAAAAGTGCTCTGATGCTTGGAGCACCCAAGACGAAGTCAATCTTTGCGTGCGAATCGGAACGGCGGGCATGAGTGTGACTTATCTCTTTAGAGACTTAAGAGAGGAGACTCAAGCCCCACACTACAGCACTCCAGATCCTGCAAGAGTTTCTCGCACGGCCGACTCTCACCCGCAAACTCAGTGTCGATTGGACACTTACTTTCAAGGTGGACTTTGCATCAAGAGATTTGACGAGGACTTAAGCGACACCGATGTGGCTCGAGGAACTTGCGTTGAAAGAGATGGCTTCACTCTTGGGGTTAGACCTCGTTGCTGGTACGGAGAAGCTCCGTAAGCTGGTCTTCAGCATCTTTGAGGGAATTCAATTTCCCTTCAAGCTGCCTGAGATAAAGTTCATGAATCAAGGCTCCCATCTGGGGGCCTTTTTTCATTCCTTTTTGAATCAAATAAGCCCCATCAACCAAAGCCTCTGGGAGCTTTCCATCGATAGAGATTTTTTGATAAAGCTCATAATGATCAACAAGGTCTTTTTCTAACTCAGTCTCACTATAAATCTTCACTAAACCTTGAAGCGTTTTAAAAAAATGGGCTGAAGAGGCGTGAGCATTAGCCGCTCTAAAGAGCAGGATTTTTTCTCCTGTTCTAAGGTTTTCCTTTTGCCATTTTTTAAACCCATCGAAATCATGCAAAACTGTTTTCTTCGTTAAATTTGAGCTCTTCAGAGATTTCAAAATCTCTTCAAAAAATTTCCGCTCTTTATCACTCCACAGCCAAACCAGCGTTTGCTCAATATCTCCTTCAAGCCCAAGAAGAGCGATCTTATGAAGAAGAGAGTCCGTCGGCTGAACCAGTCCTAGCTTTTCCCACAAGTTGAATTCCTGATACAAACATGCCACCAATATCCAATCAGGTCCAACAAGCCCCTTCTTGAATTCGTCAAAGACCCTTTCCTTCGAAAGATCCCCAACCAAATCCACGCATTCCTTCAATGACTTTTTTAAGCAGCTTTCCAACTGAAACCCAAATTTGGCCGAAAACCTCAAAGCTCGAAGAACCCTTAATGGATCCTCGCTCAATCTCTCTTTTGGGTCACCTATGGCCCGAATCACTTTGCCCTCAATATCCTCCTGTCCACCGAAAGGATCTACCAATTGGTTGCTGATGGGATCGTAGTAAATGGCATTGATCGTAAAGTCTCTTCTGGACCCATCCCCTTGAAGGTCTGTGAAATCCACCCGCGTGGGCTGCCGCCTTTTGTTGTACTCCGACTCTTTTCTAAAGGTCGTCACTTCAATGCCCTCGCCCTCCGACTTTCCAACGACAAGAATCACTCCAAAATCTCTTCCGATCGGAACAGTCTTCTCAAACAGCTTCTCCACCTCGCCAGGAAGGGCCTCTGTGGCCACATCAAAATCTTTAACTTGTCGATGCATCAGAAGGTCTCTGACGGCCCCACCAACGATAAAGGCTTGCTTGCCCGAATTCCTCAAAGTATCCAGAACCTCAAGAACAAATCTTCCTTGAGGATGGGCTTTTATTGATGGCAGAAAATTCATGTCCGATTCCTTAGTCAAAAGTCTCGCGCCCCTTGTTGAGTCCGCCGGTTTCGATCATTATGGCTTTTCTCCACTGAAAAATCCAACCTCCATTGAGGCCTATGAACAGTGGCTGAAGAAGGGCTACCACGGCGAGATGAGCTACCTTGAGACTCACCTGCCCATCAAAAAAAATCCAGAGAGCCACTTCAAAGGCCTCTTCTCCGCTATTGTGATTGCAAAACCTTATTTCCCTCCACAAGAGCAAAGACCCTCCAGCAAACTTCGCGTGGCTGAGTATGCGAAATCAAAGGACTACCATCTTACCTTTAAAGAAGAACTCGAAAATCTTCGATCTCAGTTTACTCAAATTCACCCGGAGGAAGAATTCTTATGTTTCACTGATTCCGGTCCGATTTTAGAAAGGGATTTGGCTTACCGGGCCGGACTAGGTTGGATTGGCAAAAACACCTGCCTGATTGATCGCCGCAAAGGATCGCTTTTTTTTATTGGAGAAATTCTAACAAGTCTTCAATTTGAAGAACCCTCAAAGAGGGTTTCTGATTTCTGCGGCACTTGCACCAAGTGCCTCGACATCTGCCCCACCAACGCCTTAAAGCCTGGAAAAATTCTAGATGCAAAGCTTTGCATCTCTTACCTCACTATTGAGGCAAAGGACATCCCGCCGAAAGAGCTTCGACCTCAGATCTCTGATTGGTTTTTTGGCTGCGATCTCTGCCAAACCGTCTGCCCCTGGAATGAAAAATCCAATGGAAAATCCTTGATGCAAGCTCTGACTAAAGAATCCTTGTCTGAGATCAGTTCAGAGATCATTTCTGAATTGCGAGAGATCTTAACACTTTCAAACAAAGAGTTGATGAAGAAGTATGTAGATTCTCCTCTGATAAGAGCCCGAGGTTTTGGCCTTAAACGAAATGCGTTGATTTTAATCAGCAACTTGCAAATCAAAGATCTGACGTCTGAGATTCATTTCGTCTCTCGCCAATGGCCCAGACTGAGAGGTCTCTGCAATTGGACCTTGGAGACCCTAGGGTCGGACTGTTAAGCTCATCTTATGTCAGTACCAAAATTTAAGGCCAACACCATTGCCCTCCCCCTTCATTTTTTAGACGGGGACCTGTCAAAAGAATTAGGCTTTGATGTTTACATTAAGGCTGGTGGGAAAGCTGTTCTTTACTGTCGCGGGGACGATATTCGTTTAAAAGAGCGAATCGACCGACTGAAGTCAAAAGAAAGTGTGAGCCATTTCCTTGTTGTTGAAGACCAATACGCAAGCTTCCTCAATCATCTGTCAAAAGATCTTGGAAAAGTGTTTGAAACCGATCCTGAACAAAAAGTTGAAGATCAGGTGGAGTCCATCTATCAACAGCAAAAAAGTCTTCTTATGATCTACGGTTCAAATATTCAGTCCAAAGAGTACTACTCGGTTCTCAGAGGAACCTGCTCTCTGTTCTACAGTTTCTTTTGCGAAAACCCAAAGGCATTGGGCCACCTGCTTCTTAAGTTGAATGTGGGCAGTGAACCCGAAGAACTTTGGGCGGGTCATGCGATCAAAACTGCAGCCTTAAGCTCCAGACTCATTTCCGAACTGGCGGACGAAGCGGGCAAGCCCATTTTCGAAATTCTTCAAGGCGCTTTTCTTCATGACATTGCCTTTACCAAAGCTCCGTGGGATCTAAAAACGGAAGACCCAAAAAAGAACCCTACCTACAAGGATCACCCTCGCCTGGGCGCTGAGATGCTGAATTTGGACTTCGTCAACCCTTGGGTTAAAACTGTTATCAACCGCCACGAAGAGCATGTGGATGGCTCTGGCTTTCCCGAAGGTGTACGCAATGAAGACATCGATCCGGCCATTCTTTGCGTGGCTGTGGCCAATGCCTTTGACCGCTTTAAAACCCTAGAGGGGCTTTCGACCGAAGCGGCCTTAAAGAAAATGCTTATTGAGAAAATGGGGGCCTATCCCCTGCCAGTTTTACAAAAACTTCAATCTATCATCAAAGGCTTAAATTAACCCATCCACTCTCTCCAGACGCCTTTGAAGAATTCGGGTCATATCTGACTTCACAAAAAGATCGTCGGAAAGATTCCCCAAGATTCCAAGGGGAAGAGTGTATTCGACCATGTCGGTCACGAGGGTGAAGCCCTCTCCATGATCGTCGAATTTCATAATATGAGACCAGGCTTTAAAGAATCCCTCCACTTGATGATACATAAACCTCTTCGAATGCAAGTAATCATCCACTCTTAACTGAACCAACTGCTTGACCCCATACCGAGTCATGCCGATGCGAATCTCTGAACCTGAGGAGAGCTTGGCGGAGGCCCCAAGAAGCTCCACGTAGATATCACCTCTGAGCAGCTCTGAGAGGTTTTCAGGGTTAGTTAGAATCTCGAACACTTTGGTTCGAGGCGCTTCCACGATGCGAGAAATTTGGATGTGAGCCATACCTATTTATGCCATGCATTAGCTGAAAACGAAAGTATTTATGAAGCGGTCCGGATTGGTTAAGTTCAATTCCAATGAATTCATTTAGCCCACCGCCGTCAGAACTTTTCTTTTCGAAAAACGATCCCTCGGACCCGAGATTGGGGGACCTGTTTCATCCGATGGAATCTCCAGACCAAGACCAAAGCTTAGTTCTTCTCGGGTATCCAGACGACTTAGGAATTCAAAAAAATGGGGGACGAGTGGGCGCCAGCCAAGGCCCTGATCAAATTCGAAAATGGCTCTACAAAATGACCCCTCCATTGAATTTGTCCCGCCCGCTTTTTGATTTGGGAAACCTATCTAACTTTGAATCCCTCTCTCTAAAGGAGCGTCACGATCAAGCGTCCAAAAAATTATTCAAAGCCCTAGAGTCCGATCACAAAGCCCTGACGTTTGGTGGTGGTCACGACTACGGATACGCCGATGGGAAGGCCTTCTTAGATAGACACAAAGAAACCACTCATCGCCCTTTGATCATCAACTTTGATGCTCACCTGGATGTGAGGAAGCCCAACCCGGATTTCAATAGCGGCACCCCCTTTTATCGACTTCGCACAGAATATAAAAACTTTGAAATGATTCAGATTGGAGTTCAAAGTCAGTGCAATTCCAAAGAACATCTTCAGTGGTGCAAGCAGAACAACATTCATGTTGTTCTCTTGGATGATTTTTTTGGGAAGGACCTCTCGCTTTTATCTCTATTTGACAAGAATTTCTCAAATCTTCTTGAGCCTGATCGCCCTTGCTTCGTTTCCGTAGATATTGATGGATTCTCATGGGCTTATGCGCCCGGTTGCAGCCAATCCTGGCCAACAGGGATGGAGCCTCGCGACTTCTTCCCTCTATTTTCAAAAATTCTTGAATGCCTCGACGTGCAATTGCTTTCAATTTACGAAGTCTCCCCTCCACTTGATCCTCAGTGGGGCACTTCTAAACTAGCCGCTCAAATTGCACATAAATATCTAGGGGCCCTATGACCTCCATTTTTTCAGACCTCCCCTTTCCAAAAAGCCTTGGAAGCGACAATCACTCAGGAGTTCATCCGAAGATCTTAAAGGCGCTTCTTGATGCCAATCAAGGCCACTCCCACTCTTACGGCATGGATCCAATCTCTGAAAAAGCTGCGCAGGAATTCAACCGCGTCTTTGGAAGAGAGGTTTTTGCTCACTACGTCTTTAATGGAACCGCAGCGAATGTCACCGCTCTCGGACACCTTCTTAAACCCTACCAAGCTGTGATCTGCTCCGAACAGGCTCACCTCCATTTAGATGAATGCGGAGCCCCCGACACTTTAGCCCGGACCAAGCTTCTCCTCTTACCTTCTCAAGATGGAAAAATCTATCCGGACCAAATGAAGTCTGTTTTGTCTCGTCAAGGAGATCAACACCATGTTCAAATCAAGATGGTCTCCCTCACTCAGCCCACCGAACTGGGCCAGGTCTACACCACGGACGAACTTAAAAATTGGAGAGAGTTTTGCGACGCCCATCAGCTTTATCTTCATTGCGATGGAGCAAGGATTTCAAACGCGTTCGCTTCAAAAAATCAAGACCCCAAGGACTATGCCAATTTCTTTGACGTTCTCTCCTTTGGGGGGACTAAGAACGGACTTATGGGGGCCGAAGCTGTTTTATTTTTCAGTAAGGATCTTTCTCAAGATTTTAAATTCACAAGAAAGCAGTTTTTAAATCTTCCAAGTAAAACCCGATTTTTAGCGGCTCAGTTTTACGCCTACCTTTTTGAGGATCTTTTTTTGAAAATCTCTAAAGATGTTCTCAGTGAAACCAGATACTTGGAAAGTGAACTTCGAAAAATTGATGAGATAAAGATTCACTTTCCCGTTGAAAGCAATGCGATCTTCGCCAGCTTTCCTAAGGACTGGATCAAGCCCTTAAAAACCAGCCATTTTTTCTACATTTGGAATCCAGAAAAGCAAATGGCTCGCTTGATGGTCAGTTTCGACTGGACACGAAAAGACACCGACGATTTTATCCAAACCATTCATCAACTGAAAGGCTCTCAATGAACTACCCAGACTACCTAAAAGTCCCCGAGCTCCTCTCTCTTCAGGTCCTGGAGAGCGAGAAACATGGAGAGGTGGCTCACGACGAGCATCTTTTTATTATCGTCCACCAAGTCTATGAGCTTTGGTTTAAGCAAATTCTTTGGGAGATGGATTCCATCTTAAATTTGTTCTCTAAAGACAAACTCGACGAGAAGTGGATGGACCTGATCAACCATCGCCTCCAAAGGGTGATTGAAATTCAAAAACTTTTGGTCCACCAAATTTCGATCATGGAAACCATGACCCCATTAGACTTTTTAGATTTTAGGAATTTACTGATTCCGGCCTCTGGTTTTCAAAGCCATCAATTCAGATTGCTTGAAGTGAAGTTAGGCCTGCAAAGAGAGGATCGCCACAAATTCAACGAAAAGGACTTTGATGAGCAGCTCAAGTCCGATGAGAAAACCAAAGTCAGACAGACAGAGGAGACTCCAAGCCTATTTAATTTAGTGGAAAAATGGCTTGAGAGAACGCCCTTTCTCAAAATGGATGGCTTTGACTTCTGGGCCACATTTAAAGTGAATGTGGAGAAAAGTCTTCACGACGATCTTCAGCTCATTCACGAAAACCCTCAGCTGTCTAAAGATCAAAAAGCAAAGAACAAACAAATGCTTGAAGCCAGTCTCGAAAGCTTTCGCTCACTGTTTGACGAGGAGAAGTACAAAGAGGATCAAAAGAACGGGGTGTGGAGATTCTCTTATCGAGCCATTCACGCAGCTCTTCTCATCCAGCTCTACCGGGATCAACCCGTTTTACAACTTCCCTTCCGCTTACTTATGGCTCTTCAAGACATGGACGAGCTTTTTACAACATGGAGATATCGACACGCTCTCATGGCAAAGAGAATGCTTGGATCGAGAGTGGGAACCGGCGGTTCTTCTGGATTTAAATACCTTCACGAAGCGGCTGAGAAACACAAAGTCTTCAATGATTTGGTGCAACTCACCACCTTCTTTATCCCAAGATCTCAAATTCCAAAACTTCCCGCTAAAGTGGAGGCGGAATTGGGATTCTTCTACAACCGCTCCCAATCTTGATTGGAAAAGAGAAGAGCTCGAACAGGAGAGGCATCAGCCCCTTCAATTTTGAGCGGAACTGCGATCAAGTGATAGGAACCGGCGGGAACTTCAGAAAGGACGAGCCCCTCAAGGACAGCCAAATCGTTTTCGAAAAGGATTTGGTGAGATTCGAGGGCCTTTGAGTCCCAAGGGTCCACTGAAGGCGTATCGATGCCAATCAGTTTCACTCCCCTCTTCGCCAAGGCCTTTAAGAGCTCGGGCTCAAAGGAGTTGAAGTCATTGATCCATTGATTAGGATCAGGAAAACTCATTGTTTTAAATAGCACTCTTGGCTGAATCACTTGCTCCAAATCAAAATCTCTCACTGAAATCCGACCGGAGGGATCACTGGCCTTCGCCTCAATCACTTGGGCTGGACCGATATAGATTCGTGGGTCCCTTCGATCAATGGTCTGACCTTTTTTCGAGTAATGACTGGGGGCATCAGCATGAGCTCCCACATGAAGTGTGGTTGTGACGGAGGACAATTCCAAGTGATCGCCTTTATTAAAGGATAAACTGACCTCCCGCTGAAAGACTTGATCTCCAGGAAAAACAGCCACTCGAGGATTCAAACTGGGCGAAATATCAAAATACATTCTCAAAGCTTACACGAGCTGCTAAATTGAACCAATCATGAAAATAAGTCGCGCGCGAGGAACTCAAGTTTTATTTGGCAAAGAGGCTCTTCTTTTTGAGCACATCGAGGAGGTCTTTAAGCAGACCTCTCAAGGCTTTGGGTTTGCCCCAATGGCCACGCCCATATTTGAGTCCTCTGCCGTTTTCTCCCGTGGATTGGGCGAGTCCTCAGACATTGTCTCAAAAGAGATGTACAGCTTTGAGGACCGCAATGGAGAAAGCTTCACCCTCCGCCCAGAGGGCACCGCGGGAATTGCCAGAGCCTTTGTGACTGAAGGCCTCTCACAGCACTCCCCATTTAAAGTTTACTATCAAGGCCCCATGTTTCGCTACGAGCGGCCACAAAAAGGACGCTATCGGCAGTTTCACCAACTTGGTGTTGAGAATATTGGAATCACTTCTCACCTCTCTGATTTGGAAGTGATTGCGCTAGGACATGAATTTTTAAATCGACTCGGTCTCATGAAAAACTGTGAGCTTCAGATCAATTCAATTGGCGATGAGGAGTCACGAGCCGCTTTTAGAGAAAAATTTGTCAACTTCCTCGCTCCCTTTGAGTCCGAACTTTCCGAGGACAGTCAAAAAAGATTGAAGCAAAATCCTTTGAGAATTTTTGATTCTAAAAGTGAATCTGATCAAAAAATCCTGGAAGGGGCTCCGAAGCTTGAAGAGTCTCTCAATAGCGAATCAAAACTGTTCCGAGACCTCATCTTTGAGGGGCTCTCTCAATTAGGAATTCCCTTCCATCCCGTGAGCGGATTGGTGCGAGGTTTAGATTACTACACCCATGTCGTCTTTGAGTTTGTCACAAAGGATCTTGGAGCTCAGGGCACCGTCTTGGCCGGCGGCCGCTACGATCATTTGGTGGAACAGATGGGTGGCCCATCCACTTCTGGCGTGGGATTTGCCGCTGGAATTGAAAGACTCGCTCTTCTTCTAGAAGATCGAGCGACTCAGAATTTGTCCGACATCATGGTCATCCCCATTCACGGCGATTTAGAAATGGAGGCCTTTAAAATCACCGAAAAGCTCAGAAAACTGGGTTTTAAAGTTTTCAGTCATTTTTCAGGAAATATGTCTAAACGGATGAAGAAGGCTCACTCTCAAAACTTAAAAGCCGCAGTCCTTGTTGGCCCCGAGGAAATTGAGTCTCAAATTTTTAAAGTGAAAGACTTTAGGTCCGGCGAACAGATGGATGTGGCTGAAAAAGATCTAGAAAAAGCCCTCAAGACCCTTCTAAGCGATACCAATTCCAAAAAATAATCTTCTTTTTCTCTTTTCATTTTTTGAGCTCTCGGTTTCCATGCCCTCGCCCTCATTTTAAGGCCTGAAGGCCTTAAAAGCGCGTCACGCTCGAGGGAGGAAACTCAAAAAGTGAAGAGAGAAAAAGAAGATTATTTTTTGGAATTGGACGAACTAGATTTAGGGATTCCACTCTCCGTCCGCTTTTTTCAAACAGACTTTATGGTTAGACACCTTCTCTTTTTCCGGAAAGGTCCAATTGATCATCGCGGCATCTTTGTTTCCAAAAAGGATCTCCTCCAAAGAGATCTTGCCTTTATCATAGGCCAACTTCCACCCCATAAACATCAAACCGTGACTGCGATTTTTTTGCTTAGAGTCCTGAAGGCTTGAAATCAAAAACTCTTGGGAAAGGTTAAAATGATCGATTTTCAAAATGCCCCTAGAAAAAGACTGGAGCAAAAACTCCTTCAGCGAAGCTCCTTTTTTGACATACTCGCAAAGAAAGCGATGAACCCTTTCATCGTTGTCCCCATCTCCCTCCGTCAAAGTGGCAGAAAGACTGGCCCCCTCTTTTTTACTCAATCCACCCAAACGCTTCTCGCAGGCCTCAAGCTCAGACTGCAAATGGCCTTTTCTCAGCTCCACAACCTTCACTGCCGCTTGAAAGGCTTTGACTTCGCGATCACCATCAGAAAGCCAATTCTCTGAAATTCGGTCATCCGGCTCATCCCAAAAAAATGTCCCATCTCCCTCGTAGGCCGGCGAAGCCAATTTCACACGACAAGCCTTTAAGTTTCCATAGATTCCTAATGTTTTCTGTTTCTCATCCCCAAAGGACTCCAGCTCCACTTGTAAAATGCGATTCTTAAGAACTACCTTGTCCTCAGAGAGAGCCTTTAAAGAAGTCGGCCTCGCCTCTGAATCAGATTCCTCATCGGCACCATCTTCCTCCTCAGCCACATGAACCACATCCGCAGGTTCCGAAGGCTCGAGAATCTTCTCCTCATCTCCAGACGGAGACACCGAAGAGTTCTCCGTCTCATTCGACGAACTGACCGAATCCGCCTTTTTTAATGTGGAGCAACCCACACCGAAGGAGAGAGTGAGGAGAGTCAAAATAGAAACTGTGGGAAAACGGAATAACATAGATGGACGTCCTTTAAGATGATGAGCCCTATTTTAAGGGGAAGAACTGCCCATTGAAAACAAAAAAAGGCGGCTATAAAAGCCGCCTTTTTAAAGTGCTAATTTTTTCTACAAAATTAGAACAAGTTGATTGACGCTGACATTGCCACATTGGTTCTGTCATCTCTAATGTCTTCTGGAATAAACTGAACGTTTGGATAGAGAAAGATATCTCTAGTTACCGAAATGCCCACACCAACTGATTGATAGATGACGTTCTTGGAGAAGGTTAAGTCTTCTTCGCTTCTTCTGTGCTGGTATACCCATACTCCTGAAATTGTTCTTAAGTTGAATGTGTCGTTGATCACATACTCAAGGAAAGGATAAATTCCGCCAGAGTAGTCAGACTGTCGCGAGTAAACAGCGCTCCCAACTTTATCGAAAGTTCTAAATCCGACTGAGCCTAGCACTCCAAGGGAAACACCTGACTCACCGATTTCATACACGTTGTTTGCAGAGAAACTCATACCAGTTTGATAGCCAAGATCTCTGTAAAAGCTGTCCGTATAAACTGTAAGAGTTGCTCCCAAAACTGACTGCACTCCGTTGGACCATGCCTTTACCTTTGTGTAACCCAAGTATGGCTCGGAAGCATCCACTCGATTAGTTTCCAATCCCTCGGGCTTCTCAGTTTCTAAGGGGGCCACCCATGTGATTCCAACACCAGCTGATAGGTTCGAAGTGGAATCTAAGCGATATCGACCAGAAACTGAACCACCCAAGTCAGCAAAGTCTTTAGAACCAACCTCTCCAACAATGTTAGGTCGAACTGCATTCAAAGGATCTTTGATCGAACCACCAGAGTAACCGAGAGAAGTGGACAAAGAGTACTTCGACTTTGAACCAGCCTCCGCTAACATCTTTCTGTTTGTGATTACTTCTTCTTCAGTTGCCTCATTCTTATTAGCGGCATCATCAATCGCCATTGTTGACTCAGCGGTTACGTCATCACTTTCTTGGGCGTAGCCCTGAGTGCCAATTAAAAGTGCTGCGGCCATCAGGCTCAACATTTTAAGATTTTTCATTCGACTCTCCCCTATTTATTAAGAGTTTGGTTATTGACCCCCAAAAACAGACCCTGGGGATACGGCCTTTATGCACTGAGTCTCAGACGAAGGTCAAGGAATCGTTGTAAGAGTGTCAAATTTGGGCTTTGGAGGTAAAAAAAATGCATCGTTGATGAAACAAAACTCACTATTTTGCACAAAATTCATACAGGATCGTGATACGAGGCATTAGGCATTCTATGGGTGAGAACTCCCGTGAAGTCGGCCTGATGAGGATTAAAGCCCGACAGAGGCGGACAAAACCACCGCAGATCGACCGGTAAATTCAAGAAGAGTTTGCTCCACTTGGGCTGTCTGCAGTTCCGCTGATTCCGCCCAGAGCCCATTTTCAAACCTTTGCATCAGGTAAGATTCTCCGATTTCCGAAGGAGAACGATAAAAAGACACGATCACGGAGTCACCATCGACTTGAGCAACAACCAGTGAAGTGCCTCCATTTTCGTGATGAATTCGATAGATGATCTGATCAAATCCAGAGGACACCCCAAAAGCTTCAGACCGTAAGGTTTCTCTTTCATAAGCTTTCACCGGTTGAGCTAAGATCTCCTCCAGACCCGAATAGGTGGAAAGATTAGAGAAGACGCTCCAGAGCGCCAGTTTGTCAGAGGCAAATGAAGAGAGCATCTGGCGCGCAGGGCCCGTATAATTCTTCATCATGAGGTCTTCAAGACGAGTGACCACCGAACCTTCTTCTTTCGGTTTTGTCGAAGGGTTTGCTAGAAGCTCTTTGCCTTGTTGTGATTCTTTGATGCTCTCTTTTAGAAGTTCATCCGAAGTGGCTTTTCGTTGAGAGAGGTTTGATATGTTGGCTTGCGGAGAAAAAAGATTTGGAGCTTGCTCAATCATGATCGACATCGCCCCAATTAAAATGGCCAAATGCAATGCGAGCCGGTGAAAGACCCTCCTAGCCTTTCCCGCCGAACGACTTCCAATGGATTTGAATTTATTCATTTTGCTCACAAGCCTGAATCCTTTCAGAAATTAACTTTAAGCCTTACCTGGCCCATGCCCCATTCATTGGGGCACTCTAGGATCTATTCCACAATCCGTTCCACAAAAATATCAGCGATAACCTACTGATTACAGGAAGGTATTCGGCTTCACCTAAGGTCTTTTTTGAAATGAAGTAAAATTGTTCGGCCAAAAATTGTCAGTAGCAACTCCCTCTCGCACCTTTGATTTGGTTCAGTTCCCCCCCCCAAAAAAGAAGCCCGGAAATCGAATTGTTGGGAGTTGAAGGGCTCATATGTCACTCCTTTGAAAGTAGAAGAGGCAACCCTCTCTTTGATCTCTTTCGGTAGAAGACTCTGAGTCAACTAGTCCTTCCCTTCAAACTTCCGACGAGCTCTCATATTTTTGTGAATTGATTTCCATCTCTTCTTGTCATTGGAAGAGGTGACTCGATTCATTTTTCTTTTCGTGTATTGGACTTCCTTCAGCAATTTGAGATAATTTTGATACTCGTCTTCGCGAATCTCTCCATTGAGTAAGCCCGATTGAATGGCGCACCCAGTTTCTGATTCGTGGGAGCAGTCGGAAAATTTGCAAGCTTGAGCTCGACGGGTGATCTCTTGAAAAGTATCAGAAAGGCTAGACTCCTCAGAAAAAATTTGAACCTCTCTCAGACCGGCAGTATCAATCACCATTCCACCATTTTTGAGAAAGAAGAGCTCTCTTGACGTTGTGGTGTGGCGCCCTTTTCCGTCCTCTTCTCGTATCTCTAAGGTTTTCTGCCTCTCCTCTTCCAGCAGGCAGTTCACCAGACTGGATTTCCCAACTCCAGAGGATCCAACAAACGCGGCCGTTTTTCCTTTTGAAATAAACACTTCAATACACTCGAGGCCCGTCTTTTGGATGGCACTGCATCCGATGACCTTCACACCAGGCGTCCTTGCTTCGATATCGATGAGGAGCTCGTTGGATTTTGGATTGAGATCCGTCTTAGACAAAACCACTACTGGCTCAATGCCTCCATTTTTGGCTAGCAAAATAAATCTCTGCAAGCGGTTCAAACTCATATCTTCGTTTGCAGAGGTGACAATGAAGAGAAGGTCGAGATGAGAAGCCAAGACCTGCTCCTTAGAGTCTGATCCCGCAGCGATTCTAGAAAACTTAGAGCGTCTCGGATAAAGCTCCATAAGGATTGCCGCAGTGAGGTCTTGCTCATCAATAAATCGAGGCCCAATTCTCACAAAGTCTCCCACGGCCAAGGTAAAATCTCTCTCTAAATGAAACTGTCCAGAAAGATAGACATTGACCTCTCCGCTTTCGGTGATGGCCCGAGAGTATCCTCTGTGGACGGTGGTGATTCGAGCAATGTTCTCAGTTTCAAATGGTTCACTAGTTATTTGGTCATTCCAACCAAAGTCATAAATATTCAAAGCGCTTCTCCTAAAAAAGTGGTGAAATCAAAAGAAAAAAAATATGAGGATTGGCTTCGAATGGAGCTTAAACTAAAATTGATTTAAGAAGAGACGAGGCCAAAACCTGAAAAATGAGAATATTCCATAGAGACCTCCTTTAGACCTCCCTAGGATCTCTATTTTAGAGAAAGTGTGCAAGCAAAAACTCTACCCCCTCAACCCGTTGATTGATTCTAGGGCTTTTCCAATTGAGAAAAAGGGATCTCGATCTTTGATTTTCTGAATGAACTGATCTTTAGGAAATCGAACTCTCTGGCCCTCAACCCCATTCTCTTCACGCTTTCGAAAGGATGGCCCCATGGCAACAAAGTCTTCCTAGGAGGCCGAAGGTTTCGCCCAACCCGCTAG
>Ga0100403_1001978_pt1 | contig 17157 bp, 15 predicted proteins | sample CryGeymet201501t_FD_83663 | JGI IMG/M metagenome (GOLD analysis project Ga0100403, IMG submission 83663) | Groundwater microbial communities from Crystal Geyser aquifers in Utah, USA - Crystal Geyser metaG 2015-01t | ecosystem: Environmental > Aquatic > Deep subsurface > Groundwater | place...
TCAAAACACTACTGCGCCCACATTAGTAGGATACGCATTTATATGTTTCATCATAGGCACTTGGGCGTACGTCGATTTCACGACCGATAAGGACGCATTGATCGAACAAAAGAATACAGCAGATGCGCTCTTCAACGAACGATTGTCTAATGTTAACTGCAACATGCACGTAGATTCTTTGAACACGGCAAATGCAGAGCTGTCTAAATTTAAGACGTTAACCATGTCAATGATCCACCGTAATGACGCCACGCTTGGTTTAAAAACAGTAGGCGACATAGCATACATGAAGAATGACTCTTCTAGGGTAGTTGTAGAAGACGTGCTCATAGGGGGAGGCAAGTACAACTATTACGTCAAGTATAGGGTTATATTTGCAGACGATACGGTCAAAGAAGTATCGCCAGAAATGACATATTAAACAGAAAATATATGGAGAAGTTAAAAGAAATCATCAGAGATAACAGAATGAGTACTAGACCGGAATATTATTCAGGCAGGGGAGCAACGATGTCTGATCTCAACGGAGAGATCCTGGAAGGAATCTTCAAGGGTATACTAAAAGAATTCGGCAACAGTGCAGCAGACAACTACGTTAAGATGGTGGCCGACATAAAGGTAGCTTCGGCCACCACGTTCCTGACAGAACTATACGGCTTGTTCTACAGTGATTGGACGCATAAAAAGAAGAAGCAAACGCGCCAGGCATTGCTGTTCCAAAAGACGAGGACGGTAATTACGACGTAACGCATGGCATGATCTCAATATTTAGCGCGCTTGGTGCTAATCGTGACGATACCGATAGAATAAAGAATTATTTTTTAAAAACACATGGCGTAACAGTCAAAGGCGTAATGTTCCAGGATGAACATGGATATGTACGGTATTATAACTAAAATTTTAAAAGATGGGAGATTATTGGAAGACACCAGAAGAGATGGGCCTCACAGAGGAACAGATCACCGAAAAATTAGACGAACTGTGGGCAGAGGCTAAATATACAGCTACCAAGCATTGTCATGACTGTAATGCAGCACCTGGTGAGAACCACCTGAACGGTTGTGATACTGCTAGATGTGCAACATGCGGCGGACAGGCATTGTCTTGCGACTGTGAGGACGTGGGCGAGGACGTTTGGACCGGTTTATGGCCAGGCACAAAAGAATGTTGGAGGAATAGGATGGCTAGCGTTAGCTAGAGTATTATTAGGAATTTATTTTTATAAAAAGAAACTATTATGAAAATGATAAAATGGCTAGTAAATATAAATGAACAGATAAATGAGTTCACCGAGAAGGCTGTAAACCGTAATCTTTCGCCTACTATGAATGCCCACAAGAATTGGGATGTCAGTATCCCTGCGGATCGTCAAGAAATATTAGAGTTTCTTCGGCAACCGGGTGTTGCGGCAAAAAGCGGTATTACATGTGAAGAAATACAAGCGCTTGAAAATCTACACAGTAAACAACAAAAATTGCATTTGGAACAGGAACAGACAGTAACGGCGGATCCGGTTCTTGAACCTGTTGACGATCAGACGTTAGAAGAAATCGTAGCTGAACTTAATGACCTTATTGGGCTTGAGAGCGTGAAGGAAGAAGTTAATACACTGATCAACTTCATTAAGATACAGAAGGAAAGAGAGGCGTTAGACCTAAAGAACTCGAAGATTTCCTACCATTGTGTGTTCACCGGATCACCTGGGACAGGTAAGACGACTGTGGCGCGTCTTGTAACAAAGATATACAAACACCTTGGCGTGCTCAATAAAGGCCACCTGGTGGAGACAGATCGCTCTGGATTGGTAGCTGAGTACTCAGGTCAGACATCGGTGAAGGTCAACAAATTAGTAGACTCTGCATTGGACGGGATTCTGTTCATTGACGAGGCGTATTCTCTGGTCGGTGACGGACAGGATGATTTCGGTAGAGAAGCAGTTGCGACATTATTAAAACGAATGGAGGATAACAGAGACAGATTGGTACTAGTTCTAGCTGGATACCAAAAAGATATGACCGATTTCATGAACTTGATTAACGTTTCAACGTTCCTACTAATGTAGGCAACTCGACGTTCACTTTGGTGCGTTCCACACCTGTCTTATTCTTTAATGCAAAATTCTTTATATTAATTGCAGCATTAATATCTCTGTCATGTATAGTATTACATTTTACACAAGTCCATTCTCTATCTGAAAGAGTTAATTCTTTGTTGATATTTCCACAACACGAACATGTCTTTGAACTCGGTTCAAATGTTCCTATTTGTAAAATATTCTTACCCCTCCACTCAGATTTATACTTTAACATTTCTACAAACATACCCCAACTAGCATCAGATATTGATAATGCTAAATTATGATTTTTTACCATGTTAGAAATTTTAAGATTTTCAATGCAAACAGTATCGTAATTCTTGGTTATCGAATCTGATAATTTATGAAGAAAATCTTTTCTTTGATTTGTTACTATTTCATATTTCTTTGCTATTTTTAATTTTAATTTTTTATGTCTACTGCTATCTTTTATTTTTTTAGATTTCTTTAATTGTAAATGTTTTATTCTTTCTAATCCTTTTCTTAAATATTTAGGATTATTTGTTTTAGTCCCATCAGATAAAATAATATAAGAATTTATTCCCAAATCAACACCAATTGAAGTTTTTTCTTTTATCTTAATTTTTTCTGGTATAGAAATTCCAGTATCAACCAAAATACTTGCAAAATATTTTAATGTTGGTGTTTTTGATATTGTAACTGTTTTAACAATTCCTTTGAATTGTCTATCTATTATAATATCAATTGGTGTTTTAAATTTAGGAAGTTTTAATGTTTTATTTTCAAAATTTATTTTAACTTTTTGTGGACATTGAAAAGATTGACTTCCTCTTCTTTTTGATTTGAATTTTGGAAATTCATTTTGTCCTTTAAAAAATTTAACATAAGCTCCATCTAAATTTCGTAAAGTCATCTGAAGACTTTGACTATTAACTTCATTTAACCAAGTTAATTCTGTTTTTAAATCAACTAATTGTGAAGCAAGATCGAAATAAGTTAAATTCTTTTTATTTCCAGCATAAGCTGTTTGACGTGTCTCTAAAGCAAGATTATAAAGGAATCTACATGCTCCAATATGTTTATTTAAAAGAACTTTTTGATCTTCTGTAGGATAAATTCGATATTTGTATGCTTTTAACACATACTATATATCTATAAGATTTTTATAAAAGTTATAAAAATTAATATTTACAAAAATACTAATAAAATCATAAAATGGTGTTCCTTTTAATTTTGTAAAACGTAGTTGATATATAAGGAAAGAAACCTTACATCATGAACATAAACAGGACGATCATCAAGTGGATGCTGCCAACGGTAAACCATTGCACCGGTGGATGCTGACGTAGTCGCGGCCACAGTAGGATTAACCATCATAATTAACTTCTCGTATGCACTCAGTGGCGTCAGATATTTGCTCAGTTATTACGAGTTTATAGACAAGTTCTTGTCCTGCTCCATGTGCGTCGGTTTCTGGGTAGGAGGCATTCTCAGATATTATGACGGACATCATGATCCGTATGATGTGCTGTTATACGCCGTCATTGGATCAATATCATCTTTCACCTGGTATCTTTTAATGAAGGAATTGATGGATAAACACGGATAACCAGTGATATATAAGAAAAGAAATTCATATCAGATGAAACTAAAAAGACACGATACCTTCAACGAAGAAAACACATACTCAAGCAGAACAGAGGAACCAGATCACAAAGATGACATGCCTACAAAAGGTTTGCTAGTTAACGTTTACCGTAATGCTAAAGGTGACGATGCTTCGGCCGAAGGCCTTACATCCAAAGTTACGTCTGTCGTGATAGTAGGACCTGGCATACCTGAGATTTTTAGCGCGAATGATAAATCGCCTGCCGTATACCTCGACAAAATAAGGGACCACATATTTGCTAGTCCAGTTGATAAGACCAAGGAACTGTCTGGAATTTGGATGTTCGGTGGTAACTTCATATACAGCACTGACTCTAGGTTCAGTAAGCTTACTGCTGATGGAAACCCGATACCGGTGCACGACAGATTCGAGTCCTGGAAAACTTTCGATGCGCTGTCAAAATAAATATTTTCCAATAAAAAACGCACCGTATAAAATAATTTACATATATTTGTAAAGAATTTGAAACAAAGAGATATATATTTTAGTAGGAAGGAATTGTCCAGAATAAACGCTTCTGGAGAGTAAGACGTCCCTCAGCGAAAGAAGAAAACAATTTAGTTACAAACGTATTAAATAACACAATGAAAAATTTAACGACATACAGAAACTTGATCTTATCGGCCACCGAACAGGCAGCGGATTGTGATTGTCATCTGGGCTCGTTTCAGTGTGTGACCTAATAGTTAACACATATAAAATTGAGAGCCCAGTGGATAATTCCTCTGGGCTTTTTCTTTATTATAATTTTTAAAATGCTCCCGTCGTCTACTGACTAGGACAACACACTTTCACTGTGTAAAAGGCGGATTGATACCGCTCGGGAGTACAAAAACAAAACATTTGCTCACATCGACAAGTGGTCTAAATTACTGACCTCTCACGTCAGAGTCACCGGTTGGGAGTATCAAAAATGATGTAACTAATGAGTTACATTTGATAGTTTGAAATCTTGTTAAATGAGTCTGTAGCTTAGATTGGCTAAAGCATCTGATTTGCAATCAGAAGATCGTGGGTTCAAGTCCCATCAGATCCACACTAAAATATACAGAATGTTTCGCACCTTTAAAATTAAAAAAAAATGTCGGGAGATAAAAAAATAAAGAAAATAAGGTAGTTATTACATTAGAATTAAAAATTAAAATATGGCTTCTTAGTCAAGTTGGTTAAGGCGTATGGTTGCAACCCATAAGGCACAGGTTCGAATCCTGTAGAAGTCTCACTGAAGGGAACCGTGGTTCGACCCCCTCACCCGGACAAAATTACAACCATTACGGGATGGTCTATGGGGATGCTAGGGTGTCCGCTCGCCTGTCACGCGAGATATTTTCAGCTCGGTTCGAATCCGGGATAGACCGCTTTGTTTTGTACCTGTTTTTCTAAAATAGGTACAGTATAGCCGGCTGGACAATATACTAAGCTGAAACGCTATGAATTCATCCAACTGTTCATCTCTTCATTTGATGGGTAACCTAAAACGTATTTACAGATTCCACACGTTTTTCGTATGTCGGATATTCCAGATTTGTTCATGTCCTTTATCTTCATTGATTCTTTTGGATGCGAACATGCATGTTGTATTTCTAATATTTCTTTCTCTGATTCCTTGATACTGTTGATAAGTTCGGCGATTCTCATGGTGATATATTCGTGTGATTTTTTATCTATCTCGTTTATCATTTTTACTTGGTATTTATTTTACAAATATATGAAACTTATGTCGATTTATGTAATATATATTGTTTAATATTGCAATCTAAACTAAACTAATCAAAAACAATTTATGAAAAAAATTATCTTTTTGTCTGTAGCTTTAATAGCATTGACATTTACCGCTTGTACTAACTCAAGCGAAGAAGTAGTAACAGAAGAAACTACAATTGAAGTAGCACCAGTTGTTGACGAAATCGCAATTGACACAATAGTATCTGATACAGATACTATTGTTGCTGAGTAATTAGTAAATAATGAACGTGAAAGAGCGGCTCCAAATGGACCGCTCTTTTTTGTTTCCAAAGATATATAATAAAAAAAACTTATAGAATGATCAATAGAAGAGTAATGTTATTCGAATCGTGGAATCAGACCACGTTATTCAATGCAATAATGGAGAGCGTCAGCGGTGAGATAAAGAACGTTGAGCAGAGCGTCACCAATATCATGGACGAACTTAAGGATGAGGGCGATGACGCCGAATCTGACGAGGTGAAGGCTGCGATATTGATGCAGGCCATGGACTTAGCCGATGAGGGCAAGGACATCGAGGACCTCGATCTTGATCAAGCGAAGGCTGATGTCAAAGAAGGACTATCTATAAGAGGTAAATCATACGACGAGGTCAACGAGTCGTTAGAAAGCGTAGTTCATATATTAGAATATACAGGTAATGTACTTGGTAATAGTGCGTTATTAGAGTTTATTGCACATAAAATAGAAAAGGCAACAGGACAGAAACCTGACATGGGGAAAATGGCCAAAGCTATAGAAGGTATAGCTATTGCATTAAAGACGGTGACTGGACTACCAGCTAAAGCGATCGAGAAATTTTTCGAGTGGATTGCTAATAAGTTTGGGTTCACCGGTAACACAGAGAAGGGTGCAGGCTTAATTGGAAAATTAGTTGTTATCGTATTTTTATTTGGGGTGGGGTGGGCAAATTTTCCTGTATTAGGAACAGGAATATTGTGGTGGCTTTTATCATTAACCGGTCTTGTCGGCAAGTCTGTCGAGGTAGTAACGATAGGCAAGGACATATTCCAATTGATAGTCAAAGCTGGCGAGGGCAAAGATGATGCAGTCAAAGAACTCGGTATGAGTCAAGACGACATAGAGAAGATTGCCGCATGAACTTGATTAACGTTTCAACGTTCCTACTGTAGACAACTCGACGTTCACTTTGACGCGTTCCACACCTGTCTTATTCTTTAATGCAAAATTCTTTATATTAATTGCAGCAATCTTCTGTAGGATAAATTCGATATTTGTCAAGAGTATTCAATTTGTGTTGGGATTATGTATTTTCCCAACACAATAAATCATTCCTATTGTTTATCAGGCCTTTGGTGTTTTTTAACAAAAATTTATTGTCTAAGGCGAAACAATCCATCAAAAAACGAATAAAAAATTTCGTAAGGTTCCCCGAGGGATAAGATACCTTAGATATATAAGATTTTTATAAAAGTTAAATGATGTTCCTTTTCATTTTGTAAAACGTAGTTGACAGACCGATTGACCACAATAATCAATCTTTTGACCCTATATTTAGAGAAGGTAGTCATTGGAAACCTTAGATTGCAAACATTTTGGACATTGACGTGAAAGAATTGATAATATCTAACAAAGAGAATAACTAATGGCGACAGAAAAGGAATTACTTGGTTGGACGTGCCGAAGAAACAACACCAAAAAAACATTCCCGGAATAGACGAAATAGAAAAAGGTACAGTGGGGTTCATAAGAAACAATTCTATCATTTCGTAATATAAAATATAAGATATAAATTTAATATTATGAAAATACCAGATAATCAATCTTTTGACGCAGGACACACCCTAAATTATTTAGAGAATGTAGTCAATACAATATGGCTCGACAAGCTGTCTGTTAATCCACATGATACTATGCCGGAAACGTACAACATGTCGTACCTGGATTACGTCATAGAAAATCCTGAAAATTCGTTATCAAAAAATTTGTCAGATATGACAGCCAGTTACTCATCGCCATTTAGAGATAACGATGAACATTGTGCTGTTATGAGTCTTAAGTTATATAATAAGGATTTTCATAAAGAAAATCACAACATCAAGTGCGATCCTACAATGGATCCGTCGATCTCGATATACAAGCATATTACCAATGATGTGTTAGAACGACTTTTGTTCCTGTCTGAGAAGAACAAAATTGCACACAATGATCATTTTCCAACTGGTCTGGACGTACAATTGTCCGGTGATGCGCATTCTGACAAGCGACGTATCATTGTTAGAATTTTATCTTGCTCTAACATGATAGCAACCAGCAGCAGATGCGGTACGGCTTCATTTATTATGATCGGCAAGGAGTACATGCAATATCTGCAGCAAGACATACCAGAAAATACGTCATTTATATCAATCGATTATATAAAGCCATATTTGAGCGGGTTGAACGTGTTTGTTAGTTCTAATTTAGGATCTACCGTGATAATTGGCAGAAAGTCATCAACATCAGAAGAACCTGGTTTGCACATTGTGACAACTACAAAAGACATCAGCGGCAAGTTAAACTTTACTGACAATGACATATCTGATGTAGACGTCTCATACACGCTGGTCGAAACTGGAGAACACCCAGAGAAGAACTACATGCAATTTAACATATTGGATTGGTTTTAACAATCTTGGTCACAACACGAAGATTAAATTCATCATATCTAAATGACGATAGTCGAAGATAAAGAACAGAATTTTTCAAAGACGAATATCCAGATAAAAACTATAGACTGTGAAAATAACATATCATCTCGGAGATAAAAAAATAGTGTACAACACAACCGCAGTTCCACCTATCGGCACCACTGTAGAGCTAGAGATGGAGGGTCCATCAGATGCCATATTTACCGTTGTCGACGTTAGGTTTAAACTATTTCTATGCAACACGCCTAACATTTACGAAGAAGTGGACGTATTTTTATCATTAGACGCTGCGTACACAATAGAGAACATACTACTCAAAGAGATCGAGTATACGTCGACGTCAACTCAAAACTTGCATATTCGATCTGATTCTGAAAGATAGTTTTTACATGTAAAAAATGCGAATATATAGAAGATAGAGACCTGAATGCTTCTAAGAACATTTTAAAAATTAGTAGGGAGGAATTGCTCCGAATAAACGCTTCTGAAGAGTAAGACATTTTAGTCCCTCAAATTATAAAGCATGCTAGTACTTTACTCAAATGAGCTTAAAATATCATTGGATCAGGCCAAGGCGGCTGTGATCAAAACATATCCTGAACTCGAATCAGAGATCCAGTCCATTAGTACGCCGATGGACCTTGAAGTTTTCCTCGGTGATCGGGGATTCATGGTTTATATAGACATAGATCCAAGCGACGATCAAGCTGTATACCTGGCAGAAGAAGCAAAGATAAAAGCAGACGTGGATGCAAGGTTAAACGAGTGTCCAGATAAAGATCAGGTGAAACCTATGGTGTTCATAGAGTCCGATCTCGATGAGTGGTGTGCACCATTACCAGATACAACAATACCAGAAATAGATCTAACAGCCTTAGAAGAGAACATACGTGCACAGATACGTGCGCAGGACGGTGGACTGTCCGAGGGATTGTCCTTGGACGATGTAGATGCCAATAGTCCGATAGGAAAAATAATGGGGTGTTTAGGGGAGATCAAGAAAATCACGGCAGAGCACCGACTCCTTATTGATAAGGAGATGAATATTAGAGAGACACTTGTCAATTTCGAGGAGTTACTGTACAACTATCGTATAATGAAGACGTATTATACGACGAAACTAAATACATTAGAGTCTATCATCAACAAGTTTACTCCCTTGTTACGTGAGCAACGCCATATAGAGGATATTGATATTCCAGAAGTTGAGGAACAACTTATAACTGAGAAGGCATTACTTGCTGATTATATAGATACTATCGATGGCGACCTTGGTGGTGCAGTACCGGATCGTCCCACTACAAAAGAAACTGAGTATTTGGAAAAAATACAGCAACTAAAAGATGAAAAAATAGCACTAGAAGAACGAAAGCAGGAGTTGATAGATCAAATAAAGCTAGAAAAAGATTCAACTTGGTCATTTGACATGGAGCAATTACAAGAAACACATCTTAATAGTGGTTTTAATAATAAAAAAGAGCAGCTAGCGCTAGAATTAGCCAAACTTATGCCTGGTGATATTTCGGCATTTTCGTCAAATGTTACGTTAGATACTGTGTCTATTAATACTACGGTTCCAGATAGATCAAACACGGTGCAGCAGGACCTTATAAACGGATATTTTGCTCTAAAAATTAGGCACGAGAATAAAGACAAACAGCATATACTGGACGGACGAGATCTCAGCTTTGCTACAAAAGGCAAGAGCCAGATGCTAACTATAGAAAATTTTCTGGTAACGCCAAAACCTAGTGGCATACTTTATACAGAACTTTACAATATATGGGGCTATACAGAGCAGTATTTTAATAGGGAAGAACGTGGGTTGAATATAGACAAAAATATGATGGATCCTACGTTACAGAATACTGGAGCTGGAGAGTTCAGCGGCAACTACATACAGAATCTTAGCAAGTTCGAAGATTTTTACACCAACTTTGACACGTATCATACAAAGAAAACAAATGACGTCAAAGCAAATAAGATAGAACCCGCATTGAGCGCAGTTCAATTATCTATGCGAGATATGGCCACTAAAGAAGTCCAGCTATTATTATCGTATGGTAAAGTATTTGAAGTGTTACCAGAAGATACAGATTTGATCGATGAAAATAATAATAGTCTTAACGAGACTAACTGGCCTACACAACACGAGTTTGACACGACTGGATCAAGACTGTCTGGTCTTGAAAATTCTATTCGGTTATCGTCTAATGTATATCTAAAAAAGTTGGATCAATGTAAGGCTACGTACGTTTACATATTAGAACAACATAAACAAGTACTGAAGGAAATAGATAATAAACAATTAGCATATTCGCAAGTATCGTGTAATTCTGGTATGACGCCTGGCGTTCCGATGAAGGAAGCAGGAAGCGATCCGTTAGGAAAAACTACCATGGGCAAGGAGGATCCCAATGATCCTAACTTCACCAAGTTTTGCTACTGGACAAAGTTCGCAAAGTATGCAACTGCTGTTAATGTGTTGCCTATCGGCCTGAAATACTGGCCGATAGGCTTGGTAATACCTGCTACTCCACCGGTGAAAATACCGTTGCCTATCGTATGGATACCATTAACAGTTATAGCACTGCCTGTTGGCGTGTTCGTCATGTTCATAGCAATGGCTGGCATCATGCCGTCTCCGATGCTGTTATTCATAGGCGCAACGGGTGAAAAAATGTTCATAGTGTCGTTGCGACCAACACAACAGTTCGGAGCAGATGCCAGTGACGGTACGCTAAAACTGTTGTCTAAAGGTGGCATTGCTATGAATCTTGCCATAAACGATTTACTGGCTGGTTTGCCACTGGTCCCAGGTTTCGGTATAAACCTACCTGATTTTAATCTAAATCTATTCCCTGACGACAACTCCACATTAATTTCAGATGCTAAAGACAAGATAACAAAGAAGATCAATAAGCTGAAACTTCCAGATGGGTCGAAGCTAAATAAATTAAATCCAAACGCAAGCATAGAGGAGAAGAAGACTGCGTTCAAAGAGATCGTTAGTGACTGGTTGGACGAGGTTAAAATACCAAGCCTTAAGTTTCCTAAAAATTCAAAGGGCATAAATCCTAAACCTGGTGCCGTGCTTGAGATGATGGACCAGCTTAAGTTCGCTATAGATATGGATCTGCCTAACATCATACCGCCTATAGAGATGATAGACGTCAAGGAAAAATTTATGACCAATATAGGCGGAATAAAATTGCCTGAACTTAATCTTCCAACCATAACAGTACCGCCTTTAGACGATCCAGCGAAAGTTAACGAGTTCGTCGAAAAGGTTAAGGGTTCGCTCAAGAAGATTGCGATGGCCGCAGTAGATAATATAACGCCTAAGAGCTTGGGTATACTTGCTACGTTTTCTGAACCGCCCAACTTCTTGAATCCGTACCAATGTCGACAGACTGGCGGCGGACTTAAGATGCCTTCACTAGGACCATTGACGACCGTTCTCGCCACAATACGGGCAGTTGCCGGATCTATGGTTGACTCCTTAGATAACGATACTATAATAGATACTCTACTCAAGGGCGGTACACTGGCTGTCGTGAACCCATACTCTCTAACCGGCATGCTAAAAAATCTGGCCGACACGGCTATACCCGATTTAAAGATACCAAATTTATCTAATGTCAGCATAAAGGATATGGCGCAAAATGCGATGACTGCGATAGGCACCATATCGTTGCCTAAATTACCCGCACCTGGACCAATTCAACTCAGGGTGGTAATACCAGGATCCATCTTAAAAAATGCAATCAAGAGCGCTACAATGAGCACACTTGATTCATCGTTAGACATCGCATCACTTCCAGATTTTTCAATCATTAGTCCCATAGACATAAAACAAATAGCAATAGGATTCGTAGAAAGTTCGTTCGCACCGGTGGAAACCGCAATGCAACCGTTTCTAACTACCATATCTATAGCAAAAGCACTGAGCAACATGGACAAGGGCTTTGGCGAATCGTTAGGTCTCAGCAAGGTAACATTAGATCCATTAAAAGTTTCAATTTGTCCAGAATTGCCCCTACTAGCCGCTATAAAAATATTGGAGGCATTGCCACCATCACCGTATCCCGCAGTATGCGCTGCACCGGAGGTTTACAAGTTGGTTCATCCAATTCTATCACAGGACGATCTGCCTCCCTGGGACAGGTTAAGTTTGTCCAATCCGTTGTTCGTAATTTTTTTAGATCAGTTTTGCCGTGCTGGTAAAGTTGGTTCTGGTTTTTTTGAAAATCCGTGATAAGCCGTCTGGTAATCTAATGGATACAAAGAAGTAATAATTTTAGACATTTTTTAGACATTTTTTAGACATTTCTATCCAAATATTCTTCTTTCTCCAACGCACTCGCACCCTTTTTAAAATGTCTTTCTTCATCCACAAATCTTTAAAGTTGATTTCCATTTCAATTGTTTAAAAATATTATTTAAAATTTTCAGCATAACTCATTTCAGCATACTCATGATTTAACATATTTAGTGTTTTCTTGTCTGAAACATATTCAATATCATCCCACGTTCCATGTTCATTTTGTTGTTTTAATGTCCAAATCAAACTAATTTTACCATTAATAATATGTTCTTTCCTTGTATATGTTTTACCAGCATATTTAACAAACACTAAATGTGTTATCTGTAAAAAATAATCTCCTATGCGTTTCATTTTAAATAACAATTTTATAACAACAAATAAAACATTTTATTTTAGTGTCCCAAATTTGCTGTCGATTTATAATTTATATTCTATTTTTCAATTTAAGTTTAGTTTCGTTTTATATTTGCAACCGTTATAGTTAATATTCTTTTAGGTTTTAATTCAATTTTATTAAAATCAAAGTTATCAATTTTTGAATTTGTTGAATGATATGCGATAAATTCTTTTCCATTTACTAATTGTTCATTTACAAATTGCTTAAATGCATGTCATAAATCTAGTACATATCGTGCGGATGCAGCCGGAAACATCTGACTTTCTGACATCAGCACGACCGGCTAAGTTGTCATAGATGACGTTCCTATTGGAATTTTTTCCAGGAAAATTGGAACGATTAACCCGGACGGTAGTATAACAGAAACAGAAGAATAAACAATGATGACCAGAGTGACATTTCCTAACCAACCGTTCCACGATGAGATAATAAATTTCGATCTATCCGATTTCACTGTCGATGACATATTCGACGATTGTGTATTCGGAAAGTGGAAGGGAACATACGTAAAAATACACCGAGAGGATTTTGACGAACTAATGAAGCAAGATGAATAAGAAGAAAAAAGAAGGGCCATACGAGACAGTTCAGAAGGTGCTGTGATACCAGTACAGAGTCAGAATTGACTGACATTGATAAAAATATTTAAAAACGGAGAAATAAATGATGAGCGACGTAAAAACAAGAAACCTAATACCAGCAGACTTAAACGAAGGACAGAAAGAAGCATATATACAGATGAGGAGTTTCATCGAGTCGCATGACAATAGGATGTACTTGTTAGAAGGATACGCCGGGACTGGCAAAGCACAGCCTTTACATTCTAAAATTTTGACACCAAATGGGTGGACTACTATGGGGGAGATTAAACCTGGTGATTCGGTTATATCTGGTGACGGTAATCCAACAAATGTTATGGGTGTCTTTCCACAGGGTATTCGAGAAATTTTTAAGGTAGAATTTTCAGACGGTAGTTCCACAGAATGTTGCGGCGAACACTTGTGGACAGTAAAAAATTATATCAACAGAAATTATCGAAATAAGAAAGGTGATAAGGTTGATAGACCCTGGTCAATAATGCCTCTTGATGCTCTACATGATCTTAAATATTTAGACCGTCTAAATTATAATATACCACTAGTTGGCATGATAGAATATAACAATATAGAAGATTTGTTAGTAGATCCATATCTTATGGGTCTCCTGTTAGGAGACGAGTGTATATCACAACATCATGCAGTGAATTTTTCTTCAATTGATGCCGAATTAGTAGAAGCTGTTGATGAACTTGCACCTGACGGTTGTACATTTAGTAAATATTCTACGTCTTCAAGTGGGCATGTTGAAGGCCGAATAGTTTTTAAAGGAGGTATTAAAAATCCTTTACTTGAGTCAAATCGTTTTTTAGGCATACAAGGATTAGATTCAAAAAATAAATTTATACCAGACGTATACCTTCGATCTAAATCTATAAATCGTATTGCATTACTACAGGGATTATTGGATACCGATGGCAATTGCAGCAAAACTAACTTAACATATTCTACGTCTTCTAAAAAACTAAGAGATAATGTAATAGAACTAGTAAGGTCATTAGGTGGTATTGCCACATGGTCAAGTAAATTACCTAGGTATACATATAAAGATCGTAATTTGACTGGATCTATTGCATTCACCGTTTTCATAAATTTACCTGCTGATATTAAGCCATTCAGATTAAAACGGAAAGTCCAAGCATATAAATATCACACAAAATATACACCAGTTCGGTATATTACTAATATTGCTACAGTCGGTAAGATGGAGTGTCAGTGTATAATGGTAGATCATCCAGATCATTTGTATGTTACCGATGATTTTATTGTGACACATAATACATACCTAGTTGGAAAGTTATTGCGATACGTGAAAGAAGTACACACCAACTGGCTGATAGCTGTTACAGCGCCTACAAACAAGGCCGTGAAGGTGTTGATGCGATCTGGTAATATTAACGACAACAAGGTAAAGTTCCAGACCATACACAAGTTGTTAGGACTAAAAGAAGAAATTACAGCAGACGGCAAGCAGATATTCACCAGGAACCAGTACGAGAAGTGCAGTATAGATGAGCACAACCTGATAATAGTTGACGAGGTCTCGATGCTTAATGACGATCTTTTTAAAGAAATTGAACAGTACAGCGGATCCGTCAAGATTATATTCATGGGCGATCCAGCGCAGATACCTCCTGTCGGCAGGGAAGACTGCATACCGTTCAAGGAGGACGAACGTAAGAAGTTTAAGATAGACAGGTTTTTGCTAACAGAGATAATGAGACAGACAGAGGGCAATCCGATACTGAAAGCAGGTTGGTCTCTACGTGAGGATCTAAACAACCCGAGCTCACCTGTGCCAAGACAGACCGATCTAAACGAGGACGGACACGGTTTAGACTTTATAGACTTCGGAGAGTCGGCGGAAAGGAACAGGCTATCGCAGTTGTTCGAGAAGTACTTCGTGTGTAATGAGTTCAAGGACGACGCAGATCACGCCAAAGTGATAGCATGGCGAAATAAGACCATCAACAAGCTGAACCACATCATCAGATCGCTGATATACAAAGACTGCGAACTAACCAAGATAATGGACGGCGAGAAGCTGGTGGCTAGCAAACCAATCATGGATAAGTACAAGATCATGCTGTTCACCACCAACGACGAGTTCGAGGTTTCTAAGTTCGAAGTACTGTCAAAGACGTACGCTACTGATACTGATTCAGTGCGGTTAAAATATTATCATGCGACAGTAGAGTTCTTAGACATGCGTGGCGCAAAGCAGAGTAGAAAGATAGACATACTGCATGAAGACAGCTCTGTAGATTTTGACCGTGTGCTTGCATCGATGAAAAAAGCTGCTATTGAACAGAAGGGATTCGAAGCGAAGAAATTATGGGTAACATACTATGGATTCATGCGACAGTTCGCCGACGTCAGCTACAACTATGCAATCACATGTCACAAGTGCGTAAGTGAAGATTCGATGGTATTAACAAGCAAAGGATGGATGTGTATCAAAGAGGTACAAATAGGTGATTTGATATGGTCACAAGATTCTTTCCGCCCTATAACGAATAAATGGACATCAGAGAAGGATGGCATAAAGTTCACGACTAAGTCTGGTCGCACTTTAATTTGTTCAGATGAACACTTGGTAAAACAGTATGATTTAAACGAGACATTTGTAGAAGCGTCAAAGTTAATTGTTGGTAATAAGTTAATGACGCCAATTATGTCAAAAGAACATATCAATTTAGAACATGATGAGTTAATGTGGTTATATGGTGTTATAATAGGAAATGGCTCATTTTCAGCAAATCAAAAACAGGATGGAAGAATAGAAATATCGTTTAACCGTGATGAAACTACATTAATAGAAGAAGTATTAGCAGTTGCTACAAAATACGTTGGTCACATTCCAACTGTTAGAGACAAGAGTTTATATTGGAACTCATGTAGTTTTCATGCAAAATTTCTACAAAATGGATTCAAATATGTTGATAATATTAAGTGTATGCCAACAAATATTAAGCACGGGATTCATTCACTATTAAGAGGTCTGATGGATGCTGATGGTTCAGTAGGTCAACCGGGCATAAGATTCGTAAATATAAGCGAACAAGTCGTAACGACGATGCAGATGTATTTTTTACAATATGGTATAATATCTAGCATAAAATTATCACATAAAACTGGAACATATTTTCAGAATGGTAAAGAGTACAACAAACAAGACGCATATACTTTGACAATATCTATCCCAGCATCTATACGTAAGTATAGAAAATACATTGGATTCACAGATCCTTCAAAATTAAATAAGCTTGATACGCATATAAGTGCACAGCGACGGGTAAAAACTAATGATATACCCGATGATGTCAAGCATCTACTAGAACATAGATATTTTTTCGATGAAATTATTGACATACAACCTATATCAATCGTACCTATGGTTGATATAGAAGTCGAAGACTTATATGAATTCAATTGTAATGGTTTTGCTGTACATAACTGTCAGGGCTCGACCTACAAGAACGTATTCATAATCGAGGACGACATCAATACCAACCCGAATGTCTTCGAAAGAAATAGAATTCGTTATACTGCGTACACAAGGGCATCAAATATTGTATTCGTGGTGAAGAGTTGATATATAATTCATGAAACACATCAAAGACTTCCGGCTTTTTGAATCCGAAAAATTCGACTATAAAACAACAGACCTGAAGGCTGACTACGATATGCTTAACGACAAGATGTTTGACGGCAA
>Ga0100403_1001986_pt1 | contig 17112 bp, 24 predicted proteins | sample CryGeymet201501t_FD_83663 | JGI IMG/M metagenome (GOLD analysis project Ga0100403, IMG submission 83663) | Groundwater microbial communities from Crystal Geyser aquifers in Utah, USA - Crystal Geyser metaG 2015-01t | ecosystem: Environmental > Aquatic > Deep subsurface > Groundwater | place...
AAACAAAGTTGATATTTTGTCTGAAATTTTATCGACAATTGAAAGTAAATTAAAAGACATTGAAGCAAGTATTAATCGGTTATAGTTAAAGATAAAAAGAATAAATAATATAAAAAACCATATCTAAAAATAAGTGTCTATTATTGGCACAATTCTTACCCTTGCTCTTTGGGGTATTTATATTGTGATTTATATTGTGAATTGTTCACGGGAGAAAAGTTATGAATAACCGTACCATTTGGAACCGAGAAGCTAATGAGATTTTGAAGGAAAAATTTGAACGACTAGGAATAACATGGTGCGAATTAGATTTAGAAGGTTGTACTAAGAGCTATCAGACTTTCAGCAGGTGGTTTTGAGTTGTCTTCATTGTCATGAATTAGTGGAAAATAACGAGGAATTAAGGTTAAAGAAATTTAAGGAGTTAAGGGGATAATGACAGTTAAATATGTGGTAAAATAACCTATGAGCAAATTAGTTCCATTTAAACCAAATCCAGGGTTTATCCTAATAGACCCATTAGAAAAGGATAAAAAAAGTGATTATATTTCTGTAACCGACACCCAAGACAAACCATTTAAGGGAACTGTATTAGCTATCGGAGATTCATACAAAGACGACAAAGGCAATGATAGATCATCAAATGTAAAAGTAGGAGATTTTGTGTTGTACTCAATTATGGGTACTGAGGAATTTAAGATGGAGTATAAAAGCGACCCTCGTTATAAATTTGTAATCGCTCCATTTGGGAGAATTTTAGGAGTATTCAAATGACTCGATATACAAAAACACAATTTGGTAAAAAAGCCCGTAGATCGTTATTAAAAGGTGCTAGAGAGGTATATCGTGCCGTTTCGACTACTCTTGGCCCACGAGGTAGGAATGTAGTTATTAACAAAGACTTTCAAGTGTTGGTTCTCCATGACGGAGTAAAGGTAGCTAGACACATTGAACCTAAGAATAAGTTTGAGAACGCTGGGGCTAACATCTTGAAAGAAGCCGCAGAAAAACATGTCAATGCTGTTGGGGATGGAACAACACTAACTATTGTCCTTGCCTATCAGTTGATGAAAGAAGCCTCCGTGTTAGTCGAATCCGGTGTTAATCCAATGGCTTTGCGGTTTGCCCTTGAAAAGGGTCGTGATGTAATTATTGGCGAGATTGAGAGACTGGCAAAGCCTATCAAAAATGAAAAAGATAAAATTGATGTAGCCACTATTTCATCCGCTGATTTAAAACTTGGTGAGATGATTGGTAAGACTTTACATAAAATTGGACTTGATGGGGTATTGGTGGCCGAGGAGACCAAGTCATATGAAACTGCGCTGGAACACGAAGAGGGTACAAGAATTGATAAGGGGTATATATCACCCTACTTTGCCACTGACCCACGAGACATGACCGCTACCGTACAGGAAGCACGTATCTTAATTACTGATCGAGAGATAACTGATATCTACGAGATTTTGCCGTTTATTGAGGAGCAGATGAAGCCTAATAAGGTGAGAAACTTTGTTATTATCGCCCCTGATGTTAAGGGTAACGCCCTAGCTTCGTTTATTGAAACCAAAATGAAAGGGGGAATGAACCTACTGTGTGTTAAAGCCCCATCGTTTGGAAACCTACAGAAAGAAATGCTCCAAGACCTTGCCATTATGACTGGTGGTACATTCATGGCTAACGACCACGGCAAGATGTTTAAGGACTACACATTTGATGATTTAGGCTTTGCCAAGATCGTTAAGTCATCCGAGTACACTACTACAATCATGGGTCTAGGTGGAGACCCTAAGAAAATCAAAGACCGTATATCGTTTATCAAGAAGCAAATGGAAGACCCTGACACCGAGTTTGACAGGGAAAAGTTAAAGGAAAGAATCGCCAAGATGACTGGTGGGGTATACGTTATCAAGGTTGGTGGTTCGACTGAAATTGAAATGACTGAGCGTAAGGAACGTGTCGATGATGCAATTCTCGCTACACAGTCAGCTATCAAAGGTGGAATAGTACCAGGGGGAGAGGTAACTTTTCTAACCGCCATTAAGAAACTCAAACCCACTAATCAAAACGAAGAGTACGCCTATAGAATAATCAGTAGCGCACTATCCAAACCGTTTGAGAAATTGTTAAGCAATGCTGGACTTAATTCGGGTTACTACCTTGCCAAACTAGAAGATAAATCATTTGGATGGGGCGTAGATGTTACTACCGAGAAACTAGAGGATATGGTGGCTAAAGGAATCATTGACCCCGCCCTTGTACTAACCGAAGCCCTACGAAGTGCTATGAGCGTTGCTATCATGGTTATTACTGGTGATGTTGGAATAATTTTAGAAGATGAACCAAAAAAATAAATGCCCCCAGTGTTGTAAAGAGCCAGCTTTAATCGATAAAGTTTATGGAATCTTACCTGGTAAAAACTGCCAAGAGTCCAATGCCAAAGTGTCCCGTCCTAAAATGGGAGTAGAATTTACTAGCGATAACGTAAGAAGCGAAAGAAAGGAATATGGTAAATCAATTCTCCAACCCTATATCGGCGGTAAGTTGTCCAAAGAGTATATTGAGGAATACGGTACTAGTGCCCTAGCTAATGTTTCCAAGAGAGATATCAGAGAAGCGCAGTATGTTTACAAGGATGAATTAAATAGTCATAATTTACATAAGAGTAAAGGGGGGAAAATATGAACATTCAAACACTAGAATTTGTTAAACTAATTCTTAACTCTGAGTTATCCCGTCCTACTAAGGAAGAGATAGTAAGGTTTTTTTGTTTGCCAAGGAATACCCCCATTAAACCAGCTATTGAATTTAAGGATGAAAAGGATAATGAATTAGGTGCTATTGACCGCCCTAGTGCTGAGGACATAGAATTAGAAAACAATCCCCCAAAAAAAGAGGAAGATAAAGAAATGAGGAGGTTGTTAAATGAGAAATAACCGCATGGTTAAACTAAATACAATACAGTTAAATACCAATAATCCACGATTTATCAAAGACGATAAGTTTAAGAAGTTGGTTGAAAGTATCAAGCGTGATCCTGAATTTATGGAAACTCACCAAATAGGAGTTAAAAACGGAGTGATAATGGCGGGTAATATGCGTTACAGAGCCTTACAGCAATTAAACTACACCGAGATACCCAACGATTGGATTAAGGATATAAGCAAATGGCCGGATGACAAAATTAGACGCTATGTAGTAGTGGACAACTTGGGTTACGGTGAGTGGGATTGGGACTTATTATCAGAACAATATGAAAAGGAAGAATTAGAAGATTGGGGAATGAATGTGGATAAGTGGGGAGATATTGACTTTGAAAACATAAGGTCAAACGAAGACCGAGAGACTAAGGATAAAAAACAATTAGTTACTTGCCCCAATTGTGGGAAAACATTTGAGGTGTAATATGCCAATACCTTATATGGGTAGCAAGAGAGTATCATCAGGTAAGATTTATCGTGCCATAAATAACCGTGAAAAGAAAGGAACTTTGATTGATCTATTTTGTGGTGGTTTTGCTATCAGTGAAAAGTTTATTAGAGAAGGCTGGAAAGTAATATCAAACGATAAAAATAAGTATGTTGTGGCTTTAATAGAGAAAACAATAAATAAAGGGTTAGATGAGAGTATCATGACTCAATGGATTTCAAGAAAAAAGTTTTATGATGTAGTAGAAAATCCTGAAAAGTATGATGACTGGTATGTGGGGTATGTTCAATGTATTTGGTCATTTGGAAATACACAAACTAATTATCTATTTGGAAAGAAATCAGAACCAATTAAACACGCTGGACATAATTTAGTAATAGGGAAAGATGCGACAGACATTCAAAGGCTAATACTAGATATTCCTAAAAGGTATATAGAGGAAATATCAAGTTTAGATAACTGGCACAAAAGAAGAATAGCATTGGCACAAGTATCACATAAGTTAAAAACGAGAATATTACGACTGCAACAACTGGAACGACTGGAACAACTGCAACAACTGCAACGACTGGAAATTACCGCCAAAGATTATAGTGAAATTATAATAACTAAGGAAGCAGTTGTTTATTGTGATCCTCCCTATTCTAATACAGCAGAATATAAAGAAGATGGTTTTGATAGTAATAAGTTTTGGGAATGGTGTAGGAAATTGTCAAAGATTAATCCAGTTTATGTATCAGAATATAGTGCACCTGATGATTTTAAAGCGATACTAACATTTTCAAGACGATCAACTCTACAGGGTGGAAATCAAAAACATACCAATCAACCAGACGAGAAGTTATTTATTTATAACGGTAAATGGTAGACAATAACACCCAAAATTTGACTTCACCACAAGTCAAAACAAATCCAAAAAATAACAACCCACAAGGCAAGGGTGGGTTTATTGAACATCCTGAAAATATAAACATTAAGGGGACAATAAAGACACCAGCTTATTGGATTAATTTTTATGGAGAAATGACTGCTCAAGAAGTTGTTGACAAACTAAAAGAAAAAAAGACCAATAAAACTATGTTTGAAGAAATAGCACTGGCATATCTTGTTGGTGCTAGAACTAATCCCAAGGAAAGAAAAGATTTTATCAACCGTGTAGACGGTACGCCCAAGCAGAATGTGGATGTAATGAGTGGTGGTGAAAAACTACAAGGCCCACTTCCTTATTTACCAAGTAAAGACAATGAATGAGAATTGGAAACCTTATAAAAAGCAAGAGTTAGCGTTATCATTGTCAGCCAACACGGTAACAGAAATACTTTATGGCGGAAGCCGAGGTGGTGGTAAAACTGATTGTGGAATACAATGGTTACACGGTGAGAAGATAGGCAAATTTGAAGACGGCAGAGATAAATATTATATTCACCACCCAAAATACAGGGCTTTGATATTGCGTAAAGATTATGGCGACCTAGTCGATTGGATTGATAGAGCTAGTTACTTATATCGTTATGCCAATGTTAGGGTGATTGGTAATCCTGCAGTAATGATATGGCCGTCTGGTGCTAAATTTCGTCTAGGACATTTAAAAAACAAATCATCTTATGAGAAGTATCTAGGTCACGAATACCAGCGGATTCTGATTGAGGAGTTGACCCTAATTCCCCAAGAGAGATACTATATCCAAATTATGGGGTCACTTCGTACTACTGTCCCCGAGATAAGAACCCAAATTTTCAATACTACTAACCCTGGGTCAATCGGCCACTATTGGGTGTATGACAGGTTTGTTAAACCTTCCCCTTATGGCAAGGTATTTACCGCCGAGGATGGACGTAAGAGGATTTATGTACCGGCAACTATTGAAGACAATCCTGCATTAATGGCTGATAAGGGTTACATACAATATCTAGAGGGGCTTAAATTAACCGACCCAAATTTATATAAAGCATGGCGACATGGTGATTGGTCGGTATTCGAAGGACAGTTTTTTTCTGAATTTGACACTTATTTACACGTTATTAAAAATTTTATACCAAATGTCTGATTTAACATTAGTAGGTGGTGCTGACTGGGGTTACTCACCAAGGCCATTTGTACTCATTTTAGGGGCGTTACAGAAAGTACCTTGGGTGGGTAGTTATTTTAATCGTCTGTGGATTTATGACGAGATACGCTACACCAAGAAGACACCGCAAGAGCTATCTAAGATAATTAAAGAAAGAGAGCCTAATATAGATAAGTTTGCTATGTTAAAACTCGACCCTTCGGCCTCCACCAAGGCCAAGGATGGCTCGCTGTCAATCCAAGACCAGTTCACTCAAGAGGGGATTATGTTTACTCCGGCTAACAACGATCGTCCTAATGGTTGGATGGCGGTACGTAAATGGTTATCAATAGCTCCCGATGGTATGCCTTACATGTTAATAACCGAACGATGTAATTTTTTAATTAAAAACTTTCCAATGGTAGTGTATGATGACATTAAAAAGGATGATTTAGACACCAACGGACTTGATGACGAATTGGATGCTTTACGCTACCTCTGTGTTCACTTAAAATGGATTGATGCTAATGTCCAAGAAGCCAAGAGGGGACATGAAACAGGTATTCAATTACTTCATAATCAACTGTTAGCCGACAAGGAAGCGTTCGAGGATGATAGAGAAGAAGACAACTACAAGGAGGTAGTGTAAAATACAGTATGCCATCACTTGTAGGAAAGAATGCTTTGACTGTGTTTTTGTCTGAGTCTGTCGACAACAATTTAAAGATGTTTTTTTGTCCATATACCCGCAATAACGTCGTTCAGTACACTGGTAGTGTTGAGATTATCTACCCAGGTTACGACTCAATCAAGAACCCCAATGTAATCATACGACCACAAAAGTTATCGCAGAATATCAATTATATATTTACTAACACCAAGGATAGAGAGGTTGATTACGCCTCGTTTTGGATTCAATGTCGTACTTTCGACATAGAAAATATCCACACCTACTACTGTTTTAACTGCCAAGCCCCACAACTATATTTTAGTGACAACAAAGTAGTTAAGTACGACAACAAATCAGAGGTTAAACACGAATCAGAATATCTCTGTTCTAATTGTAAGAGACGGTTTAAATATATGGGAATGGTTAGTATAGGTTCTCCTGATGTATAATTGACTATGGAAGAAATAACCAGCCAACAAGAGAGATTTTCACCAACACGTGGAGTAATTGACACCCTACAACCTCTTAATATAGACATTGAAGACACCAGATTACTCGCCTATCTTGATAATTTAGAGTCAAAGGCAAAAGAGCACTGGGACTCTGAGGATATTAACTTAACTAAAAGACGTGAACAGAATTTTAAGTATCTATTTGGAAAACAACTAAAGGGAAAGAAGCTTAAGAAGTACGAATCAGAGTTTATTGACAATACTTTGTACGAAGTTGAGGGAATACTAAAATCATTAGCCCTGTCTAAGATGCCTGACATTATCATTAATCCTGGTGTATTTGGTGATAAGGAAAAGGATTTAAGCGCTGATTTGCTGACTAAATATAACGATAACGAGATTAACAAGTTGGAGTTAAAAAAACAGCTAGGAATAATGTTTAAGCACTTGCCCGTCTACTTAATTTCTGGGATGAAGTATCGCTGGGATGCTAGTCGAGGTAAGAATGGAACTATTATATTTGAGGTTATTAATCCTGAACATCTATTACTCGACCACACCGCATTATCATCTAACCCTGACGAGATGTTGTTTGTCATCCACTATATCGAGAAAACTGGTAAAGAATGGGCGATGTTATTCCCCAAAAAAGAAGAAAATATTAAAAAGTATATTTTAACTAAACACCCAGGACTTGAGACCCTATCGGGTGAGACTAAAGACGATGCACTGTTAGCTCAAAAAGTAAGAGTAAGTGAAGTGTGGTTTGATTGGTTTGATAAGGCGGAAGAGTTTGACGTTGAGAACCCTAAGTTTAATTTTATGAGTGGCGTGGCGTGGATGTTGGACAAGAATACATTACTTGGTAAAACTAAAAATCCTAATTGGGATTATGGTGGTCATTCGGTAGCAACACTAAATGGTCAACCTGTCAGTCCTGAAATAATGGAACAGGTAATACTCGGTGGTCAAATGCCAGGTTTTGAGATTAAGAAGGTTTATAGCAACTATTTTGAATTTCCCCGTAAGCCGTTCATCTTTATGAGTTATGACCAGTTCCTACGATCAGCTATAGATGAAACTTCACGCATTGAACAGATTATCCCCATGCAGAAATCAGTTGATGAGACAGAGAGGTCAATTGATTACATGGTAAGAGCGCATAAAGGTAAACATATCTTTAGTAAAGACTCCGGAATGACTAAAAAGGATTTGGAGAAACTTGATTTGAACAACCCTGACAATGATTTGTTAGTGGCTGGTATTCCCTCTCAAGTACATTCATTTATCCAAGCGGTTATGCCACCATCTGAAATGTTTGTCCACGCTAGAGAGAAACGTGATCGGATATTCGCTAAGATGGGGACTCATGGAGCTACTAGAGGTGAGGTGACGACCGATGTAGCAACTACTAACCAAATCTCAAGAGAGGCTGACTTTACTAAATCTGACGATTTAGTCGATGAGACAATCTTGCACGTAGTAACCGAAATATCCAAGGCTAGATTACACATGATGAAGTTACGCTATACCGAAGAACACTTTAAGAAAATACTCGGACAACAAGGTAAAGATTTACACTTTAGACTAACCAATGACACCATTGAAGACGGTATGGAGGTGGTAGTGTCCGCTAGTACCACAGATAAACTAAGGGCTGAACGTAATGCACAAGGTATGGCTCAACTAAACATGATTGACCCACTTACTTACTTTCAAGATTTAGGGTTATCTGATCCGGAGGGTAGGGCTGAAAGGTTGTTCTTAAAAGAGACTCAGCCTGAAATGTACTATCAACGCTATATACTTAAAAAAGACATGACAGAAATGGCTAACCAAATAATTCAACAGGTTACTCCTACCCTACCAGGACAACCGCCTATGCCAGGAGAAGCCCCACCGATGGCACCATCACCTACCGATACTAGTAATATTCCCACCCAACCCCAAGGGGGAATGATGAGTCAAGCAATGAATGGTATTAAGAATTTGTTTAAAAGGTAGTGTGCTATAATCACTTATGGGAAATCAAAACACAATAGTCACCCCGCCAGTAGTTACTACTCCTGTTGCTACTGAACCAGTTACACCTCCCGCTACTCCCCCCGTTACTCCCCCCGTTACTCCTCCTACTCCACCCACAGCATCTCCTATTGACACAGCCACTATTGAAAAGAATGTATCTGAAAGTGTCTCTAAATCTGTTATTGAAAAAATAGGTGAAGCTTTGGGATTAAATAAAAAAGAAAAAGAACAACTACCTACTGACCCTGATGAGTTAAGAGCTTTTGTTGAAAGTGCCTCTAAAAAATCTGCCGAAGCGGTACTCGCCGAAAAAGAGAACAAAGAAAAAGAAGCCAATGTTGAAAGAGAACGCCAAATCGAAGAAGGAAGTAAACGTTATCAACAACTATGGTCTGGTCAATACGAAGCCCTATCTAGTGCCGGTAAACTACCTAAGATTGTCGATGCTACTGATGCCAACGACCCAGGACGACAAGCCAAGACTAAACTGCTTATTAAGTTATACGAAGTGTTGCGAGAGAATGAGAAGAATGGAATTGATGAAGTACCCACCATTAAAGAGATTTATTATGAATACCCCGAAGTGCTGAAAGGTACTATCCCGGGCGGTACTGCTCCCATATCGGGTGGTGGTAGAAATCATGCCAGTGGAACGGGTCTAAACTACTCTGATATTCACAATCAATCTTTTGAAGAAATACTGTCAAATGGGTAACATCTTATTGACAGACATTTTGCTAGTATCTATAATGTAATTAGTTAAAGGAAATTACCTCGCAACGATGCGGGGTTTTTTGTTATTAAAATTTAAAAAAAATATGCCAGATGGAATTGCTCTAACAAATCGGATAGATAATACTACCGAACGTAAATTATATTCTAAAGTTGTAGATAACACTTTAAACGCCACCACATTCATGTCCCGTGTTATGGGAATGGGTGAAGGATTTAGTGGTAAGAGAATGGACTACACCATTACTATAAGTGAAGATTCACAATTCCAATGGATTACTGGACTCGAAGATTTGAACTCATCTGCTGTTGATAATACGATTGAATTGCAATATACCCGAACAATGGGTGTCCAACCAAAAGTACAAATTGACTACGAGTCATTTGCTAATGATGGTGAAGCAGGTATAATTCCTCTCAATGCTTTCAAATATAAAGAAGCCGCTGCTGTTGTTACTCAAAAAGTTTCCTCAGCTATCTATGGTGCTGGTACAGGTAATCAACCAAATGGTTTGAATTCTTTTGCTGATGACGGTACTTTGAAATCCACAATCGGTGGACAATCTAAGACAACCTACACCACACTAAAAGGTACTTATACCAACTGTGGGGCTATGACTTTAGCTAAACTCTCAGCTCTTGACGATGCTATTAGTGCTTCTAGTTCAAAGGAAGGTTCACCTTCCATTAAAGTGTCAGGCAAAACTGTCTGGTCATTGTTTGAAGAGCTTTTGACACCCTTCCAAAGGGCTAATTTCAACGCCGGTGATTTACCCAAATTGCCACTACGTGGTAAAGATGTAAAACGACCTGGGGAATTTGGTTCAATGGCTGGGTTTACTACACTATTCCACAGAAACATTCCATTGATTAAAGATGATGATGCTACCTCTGGTGCATGGTATTCACTCAATGAAGGAACATTTGGTTGGAGAGGTTCTAATAGTGTACCTTCCGATTTACAAGGCCGATACGAGAAAGTTGAATTAGGTCAAGGTTCAGGATATGAATCTACTGCTGCCCTAGTGGATATGCCACCTAAACCAGTCGGTTGGTTCTATCGTAAAGATATGGGTATACCTACTCAATTAGGTTCTATTGCCTACTTCGTTATAATCGGACAAGTTTGTGTCTGGGAACCACGAAGGAATGGACAGTTATATTCAATTACAGGTTTAGAATAATCTAAAATGAAGACAATACTTTCAAGTTCGACTCCTTACGAAATCAGTTCTAGCCAACTTGTAGAATTGGGTGCTAAATATTCCCAAGATTCTACCGGACGAGTTTGGCATTATGCCCAAGCTGGTGGTTCGACCCTAGCAAGAGGAAAATTTAATGTTGCGGCTACTCAAAATGCACAACGTGTCAATCTTTCCTTTTCAGTTGCTCCCGCTGTCGGTGATTATGAGGTCAGTGTTACTATCGGTACTGGTGCTGCTACTGCCAATGACTATAAAGATGGATGGTTAGTGGTTCAGGATGGAACAGGTCAAGGTCGTGCTTATCCAATTGAAGGACACGATGCAATCACTGCTTCTACTGCTGGTAAATTTAAACTCAAAGAAGCTATTGATACTGCTGGTGCTTTAGCTGAAACTAATGTAGATCTTATTAAGAATATGTATGACGACATTGTTGTCTCGGTGGCAGATCAACTTGATCCCGCTGTTGGTGTAAACAACGTCTCAATTACTACTCTCTATTATGGATGGGTTCAAACCTACGGTGCATGTGCAGTCTTAATGGATGAGATACTCGCTGTTGGTTCAGCTGTAACAATTGGTTCATCTGTTGTCGGTGCTGTTGAAGCATACGACTACAACTCAGGTGAAACAATGGTCGGTATGCAAGGGCCACAAGCTGGTGTTGATACTGAATACCAATTAGTTTATTTGAGGTTAGAAAATTAATAATTATTCGCCTTTTACCTAATTAATTTCAGATTTAAGAACAATTACTGATAGCGCCTTAGTTGGTGCTACCGTAACCTTAACAGTTGCTCAGTCGGGTCAAGTGTTTAACAACCGTTCAACTAGTGGTAGTCCTTCGTGGACACTACCAACTGCCACCAATGGTCTTTTTTATACTTTTACCGTTTCAAATGTTACCACTGGTTTTACCGTTACGGGTGGAACTATTAAGTGTAAAACAACCGCTACAGGTACGACTCTATCAGGTACAACCCTTACAAATACTCAAGCAACAGCAGTCGTAAACGATACTATTACCTTAGTTTGCGATGGAAATGTCTGGAAAATGGTATATCAATCAGGTATATTTGCTTGTGTTTAGATGGTATAATTAATTATGAATAAATCGTTAATTAGTCGTAGTTTAAACACCACAACTTCGGTTGTAGCTCTAAAAGAAACCTACGATGCTACTATCTCTGCCAGTACCGAATTAACTCTTAATACTGCGACTACATTAATTGAAGTGTCGGCTATTGATAAGACTATTTTATTAAAGTGGGGGACTTCTGACTGCTCGACATCTGATTTTGATGAGGTAATTAATCTAAACACTACTCGTCAATTCCACGTTCCCGTTGATACTTCTACTGGGGTTAAGTTTACTGCGGTTAATTTCATAGAACAGGCAGCGACGGCAATTTTGTGTGTGGTTGAAAAGTAGATGTGTTATACTATCTTAATTATAAGGTAGATTAACCGCATGACAAACACCAGAAAACCAGAACCTCCTGTTACTAAAAGTGCTTACGAGAAGGTCAACCAATTTATTCAAGACGAAGGAATTTTATTAGCTTTAAGTAAACCCCAAATTTCAAGTACCGACAAGGATATTAAAATATCTAATACGGATACGGGTCAAATTATAGTTTCATTTCCTAATGGTGGACAGGTAGTAATAGGTAATCCCAACATAATGGCTTTATATAAAGACGATGTTATAAAAGAGAATAAGGAGGGCAACTAATGGTAGACCTTGATTCCAATCCAAAACACGCAGAACTAGAGAGACGTAAACATAATCTACACAAAATATTTAACCCTACAGATACTGACCATAAAGTTAAATTTAACATGGCTGTATCACCTGAGATATGGACAGTAAAAGCTCACAGTGAAGAGATAGTACCCGAATATGTTTGTATTAAATACTTAAAGGAAATGTCTGATTTGATTATATTCACCCAAAGCGATGAAAAGACTAAAAAAGAGAATGATAGGAGGATGAGTGCTGGACTCCAACCTATGAACCTATACGATGAACAATTTAGGTTTGAAAGTCGAAGTCTTAAAATTACCGAAGATCAATATGTGCAGATGATGGCTCAACTTTATAGAGGACTTTATAAAGAATATGGCATTGATGCCACCCCTGAAACCGAACCAGTATTACAAGGAAGTTCCAAACCCGCCTTTGATACTGCCTTATCCCGTGTCTTTGGAGGTGAATTGCCAGTTGTAAAGACAAAAGTTGAACCTAAGACTTCACTAGATGGCGTAAAAACAACGATTAAACCAAATAAGCCATCTGCTATCATCCCTGATCCAGTTGTTAATCCGGTTATTGATTTAAAGGCAAAAATTAACGCCGAAATTAAGAAGGTAAGCAAATGAACATAACAGAAAAACTATTTTTAACCTTATCAGGAATGATAGGGGTACGAGTTACTAAAGAGAATTTTAGACTTAAACTAAAACAACTCCAAATCGACGGTACTTATAATCAAAAGATGAAAAGTGAGATTTTAGTTGAATTATTAATGGCGTTCTCAGAACTTGAAGAAGAAGTCGAAAAGTTAAAAAAGATAAATGAGTAAAGTACTTTATAATCCTTTGCTAGAGAATTTTAGTGTTGAGTTTGATAAATATGGTGATAATCCAAGAGTGCTAACAATCAATGCTGGTGAAGTAAAACAATTTGAAGACTGGGAGGCAGAGCATTTAAAAAAACATTTAATAGACAGGCTTATTGACAAGAATCCCCCTGCGGATAAGAATTATGAAGCTAAACGTGCCGAGTTAGAAACTGTAGTGGAGGTGCTATGAATAACATTGACAAAATAAAAGGATTAATGGAATCACTAACCAATGAATTTGAGAACCTACAGACCATGTTAGTAACCATGGGTTCAGAAAGTGAAAGATTGAAAGAAAAAGATATTGAGTTATCAACTAAAGAATTATTTCTGTCTACCAAAGAATCTAAACTTTTGCCACAAACTAAAGTAAATAGTGAAAACAAAAAAGAGATTAATAGTCTACGAGAACAACTAGAAGCTAAACAATTAAAATTACAACAAGAATGGGACAAGATGTTGTTCGAAAAGGAAGCGTGGACTAAAGTCAAGGAGTCGATGGTTAAAGAGAAACTAAGACTTAAGAATTTAAGTAAAGAATTGGAGACAGTCAAGAAAGAATTGGAGACAGTCAAGAAAGATTTGTTTGATAAGACCACTGTTATGTCTAAAAAAGAGGAAAGTACCCAAACTATGATTCAAATGCTAACTGCCAAAGAAAAAGTATTAAATGAGAGTCAACGTAAGGTAGATCAATATTTGGGATCAATTTAAATGCTATAATTAACTATGACACAGGGTATTTTAAGTCGAGATCAAAACTTTATTCCCATGGTTGGTGCGGTTAATTCAGTAACTGATACAAGTGCCTCAGCAAGATCACTACAATACAATCCTATAACACGGGGTTTGACGGTTCATGTTGTTGGTAACGATGCTACCCCACTAACTGATGGCAATTCATCTTTAGTATTCTCCTATAACGCTGATGGAGCGTTGATTTATGTCGATGAGACAATTGGAACTACAACCTACAGAAGAACGATGACAAATGCAGATATGACAATCGCCACAACAAAATCAGTTAGCATTTGGGTATAAATGCTATAATTAGTCATGAAATTGACATTCTCTGATTTAATCTCTTACGGACAGGATGGTACAAACGATACCAGTACAACCATCAAAACATTCCTAAAAAGACGGATAAATGATAAATATGAGTTAGTAGCGGACAAGCTAAATACTTTTACCCAGACTTTATGTCGTACCCCCCCTACCGTTGCTGGTAGGCAATACTACGACAACCCTCCTAATTTACGAGACATTGAGAGTATTACTATAACCATTGATGATGTTATTTATCCACTAAAAGCGGTCAATTCACAAGAAAAATGGAATAGGTTGAACGCCATTACCTCAGTTGGTTCAATCCCTGAAAAGTTTTTTAAACGACGTGATGACTATGGACTGTTTCCTATTCCCCAAGATGCGAACAATACAATAACAATCGCTTATACCCAACGTGCAATACCTTTATATTTTGAAGATTACATCACAGGAACGGTAACAGTAACAGAGAATGATCAAGCGGTAACGGTAGCTACAGGCAACTTCACTACAGGTGCAATTAAGCCAGGATTTTGGTTTACACTAACTGATAGTAATGGTGAACCAAGGGGAAATTGGTATCGCATATTGTCTGTCACAGATGCTTCTAACCTTAAACTTGAGACATATTTTGAAGAAACTGGTGAGGCTGGGGCTACATATCTAATAGGTCAAGTACCAGAGATACCGGAAGAGGGGCATACCTTATTACCAATTGGTGCTTTGTCAGAGTTCTATCTATTAAAACAGAAAGACACTGAGACGGCTACTAGATTTAATAATATCTTTTGGACGGGTAGCCCAAATGTTGCTCCAAACTTTCAAAAGAAAGATAAGGACTACGGTGGACTTATGGGATTAATTGAAGCGTATCGTGATAGAGATAGTAGTTGTATTGTAAATAGAAACCCAACTATAGATTATGAAACGTATTTAGAATGGGGGACAACTATTTCTTAATATGGCAATAAAAACTATAAGTTTAAGAGATTTTTCTGGCGGAATTGCCACGTCTGGTGAGAAAAAAGATATCCAGTTTTCCGCTAGATTTATTAAGAACTTGAATATTTTTGAGAGTCCTGATTATATAACCCTATCTAAGAAAGCAACTAAGGTGTCGGGTAATACAGTAACTGATTTAGTTACTTTTTGTGAAGATGGTAGTCCTTACGACACTAACAAATACTTTTATGATTTAGCAGGAAAGATATACCGTGAAACTTCGGGTGATGTGTGGTCATCGTTACGAACCGTATCGGGCGGTGCCGGTGAAGGGCTTAAAATATTTGATAACTATTTGTATTATGCCTTAGGTACAGATTTGGGTAGGTATGGTCCACTTACGGGAACACCTGCATTTAACGACTCTCTTGTCTCATGGTGGGCAGCAGCACTAACAGACATTCGGACCATAGGTGGTGGTACAGGTCAAACTTATGCTACTGCCACATCAATTGCTGAAACTGCCACCCATCGTCAAACTTTTACCACTACTCACGACCCTCTTAAATCGATTGTAATTGATATTAATGATACTGGTGACAACCCAACGTGGACAGTAACTGTGCACGATGCGGATAATAACCTAATCGGTTCTAAAACCACAGCTTTTGCTAGTGTTGCCACTGGAGATAATACTTTTACTTTTGCGACTCCACTACGATTAATAATCGGCAATGAATACCACTTTCATGTGACTACTAGCACCATTACAGGTGCACCAAAGGTTACGACTAACGTAGCCTCTGATTTGGAGGGCGCTGAATTTATAGTTAATTATGGAGTGTTACTTGACGCAGAATTTCACCCTATGGTTACGGTTGAAGACAATTTAATCATTGGCAACAAAGATTATTTGGCAGTATTTGACCAATCTACTTACAATCCTACTAAGATTCTATTAGAAAAAGGATTTGAAGTTAGGTCAATGGATAAGACCGATGAGTATATAGTAGTTACGTGTTATAAAGGTGCTTCGATTGATGAAGCCGAAGAGTCGAGGATATTTTACTGGGACACCATCTCACCATCTTGGAATTTCTTTACTGATTCAACCTCAGTGGGTGCTGGTAATGCAATAACTAACTCAGGTAACAAATTAAGAGGAATTTATGGTAACAGAGGGATACTGTACGAAGGTGATAGACCATTTAGTAAGAAGTTTAGTAAGATTCCTAAACTAGGAAGGGGCAAAAAGGTGAATGTCTATCCATCGGCTATTACCAACTTTGACAATATTACTTTAATTGGAATTGGCGGTAGCACAGACGATGCGACTGGACTAGAACAGGGTATATATGCTTTCGGCTCAGAAGGTGCTAACTTTCAAGATGTACTTGTACTATTACATACCATATCAACAGGAACTACCCAAGGGACTACGGTAAAAATAGGTTTTGTTAAGGTGGTGGGTGAAGATTTATACTTTAGTTGGAGAGATGATACCGTTTACGGAGTTGACAAAATTACCACTGGGGCGTTGGCGGTAGCTTCTGGCATATATGAAGGATTAATTTTTGATGGTAATTCGGTAGATAAACAAAAACTCGCATTAAAAGTAAAAGCTGAATGTGAAACGTTATTAACAAATGAAACCCTATCAGTTAAATCAAAACTAGACCGTACTACTTCGTTTACGGCTGGTGATAATGCAGTAGCTGGTGAGACAGGTGCGACCCAAAGTCTTTACATAAGATTTAAAGAAGTAGAATTTGGGTTTACGCTAGGGTCAACAGATGGTACATTTCCTAAAGTAACAGAATTGAGCTTAGAGTTTAACGACCTTTCGGAGGAAAAATCAGTATGAGCAATAGAATAGGTCAGAGAGATATATACCCCTCTCGAATACTTAATCGTCATATAAGAAATGGAGAGATAC
>Ga0100403_1001987_pt1 | contig 17109 bp, 14 predicted proteins | sample CryGeymet201501t_FD_83663 | JGI IMG/M metagenome (GOLD analysis project Ga0100403, IMG submission 83663) | Groundwater microbial communities from Crystal Geyser aquifers in Utah, USA - Crystal Geyser metaG 2015-01t | ecosystem: Environmental > Aquatic > Deep subsurface > Groundwater | place...
AAATATCTTCTAACTCTTCTGAGCTTTTGGAAGAACCTAATGCTCCGGGAAGATAAAGCAGAGATATAGCTGCCGGTATTGCGGCTGCCATAGTTGCGTATGCGCCTACTTTACCCATCCTGCCAAGATTAAGTTTTTGGGCGGCACTAGCGATCAGTCCATCGCCTTCTTCTAAATACTTAATAGCTTGTTTAAACTTTAAAGGCGCTTCAGGTTTAATACCTACCGGAGTCTTCTCTAATTCTCCCATTATCTTGCCTGCGGTACCACCGGCAATAGCAAATGCTGCAGGAACTCCTATGAGTCCCATAATAGAAGTAGACCCCGGATCTTTACCTTCCTGATACTTATTTAGTTTAGTTAATCCTGACACATCTGACAGACGAGAATAACCTAAAGTAACATCCTGATAAACTCTTGCGGCTGCACCTTTGAGTCCACCACCCAAAACGGTTTCATTAACAACAGGCGTTGATCTTAAAGTTTCGTCTGCTACTTTAAATGCGGCTACACCCAAAGCAAGCAGCGGAAGGCTCCTGAGAGCGTGGCGCTGTATTAGTTTACCTGCTCCTCCTCCTTGTTTTAGTGTCTGCCACCCGCCTACGCCGAGTATATTTCTAAAAGCAACATGATTAAATGCTTTCTTTAACCATTCCGGGGAGTGTTTAATTCCGGTATTTCTCTCAAGAAAGGAAGTAAAGACCTCAAACGGATCGTCAAGAAGTTTCATATAGTTCTCGACAGCCGTATTTACATAGGCGCTTGCTGTTTCTTTATACAGCCCGAAAAGATTTTTACTACCTCTTAAGATCAGATCGCTGTCTGGGGGAGTTAGTCCTTGCCGCCTGTAAACAGATTGTATCTGTCTGGAGATAAACCCATGTCTGGGCTGACCGCGATCTACCTGCTGATCAAAGAGCTTATTCCAATAACCAGCCGATAATCTTGCTTTGTTAAGTAAAGGATTTTGACTGATTAAAGCATCAGCCTCGGTGGCGTAAACCGATCCTTTTGCATAATACAATCCCGACTTAAGCATATTCTCAGTAATAGCGCCTGAAGACTGAGCTTTAAGATACTTCTTCTGTCCGAGAAGGGTATCCGCGTCAAGGCGGTAGGGCTGATTTTTCCCTATATGGCGGGAGAAATAGTTCTCTGAGTAAAGATTATAGAAAGAGAAAGCTCTTGGTATTTTAAAGAGCATCTCCTCTGATGCTTTTATGGCATTAAGAACAAACTCTCTGATATTAACATTAGACTCTGCGGTTTTACCTACAGCTTCGTACCACGGCATTCCCTGGAAGGATTGAGCGCCGAGATATCTTAGGTCTTTAGTCTTTAGTCCCGGGATATTTACTCTATCGGAAAGACGACTGACCATATAGGCGCCGGCGATCTTAACCGATGAGGACATAGCCACGTCTACAAGAGACTGTTGGTAAGGTTCCTCGTCTGCTATCCAGAGTTGTTTGTTAATATCCAAAGTTAATTATCTCTTAACATTTTATTATCTTTATCAAAATCTATTTTCTTAACTGCTCCCGGGCCGTCCGGCGCAAAAGGAACTGCAGGAACATTACCCGCGATCATAAGTTCGGATTGTATAATGATCTTTACTACATCTTCCCAGTAAAGATCCTCTATTTCTTCTTTCTTGTATTTGAGAAGAGTAGTAACCATTGTAATGATCCTATTTTCTCCATCTATAAGAGCATTTTTGCGGTATTCATTTAAATCATTAAAGAAGCTTTCCGGATTATCTGTGCCCGAAAAGCCATAGATCATGCTGCTCACGGTATTAATAATTCCGGCGGGCACATCATTTATTACTTCACTTAAATCAAGCCTTTCGGTCTGATCGTTTATTTGTTTATACTGGAAGGTGCTATCAATGACGCATCCTAGAAAGATATCGATCATAGCATCATAATGCATATCTTCATTTATGAGCAGCGTATCACGGTAAAGCTTATACACTCCCCATTTAAGCATGTGGAATGTGACAGCATCTCCGGAGTCAAAGCGCATAAGAAAGACGTTCTTAAATTGTCTCTTTGCGTCAAATAAGTTCATTTAATCTCTTTTAAAGAAGGGCAGGAAAAAAGGAAGCCGGCTTAAACTTCCAATAAAAAGCTTGCCGGCTAAAGTTAAACTAACAGTGGTATCTGCTTTCTTATTCTTGGACATTGTTGGACAAGTCCATTTGAGTAGAAACTTGGGCGTTACCGTCCAAGGTTGACCCGTTTCCGGGCCTTGACGTTTCAACTTTCCTTGCCTTCCCTGGGGAAGGACTTACTGGAAATCCACGTCCTGTCACCGTGTAGCCCACGGCCGGAATCCTATTTCTTATTCCTGCGAGATTTACAGCCGCATTTACGTCCCGGTCCATGGCCAGACCACAGCCCTCGCACTCATAAACCCGTTCTCCGAGATGAAGTTTGGCTTTCACTTCACCACAGCCAGAGCACGTCTTACTGCTCGCAAACCAACGGCCAGCTACGATAAGGGTATTCACCTTGTAGCTGAGTTGGCTTCTAATCTCACCAAATCCTGCGTCCGAGACAGCCTTAGCCATCTTACGGTTCTTGACCATTCCCTTTACGTTGAGGTCTTCAACCACCACCACAGGGAATGCGTCCGCAATCTTGGTGGTGAACTTGTTGATCTGATCCTTGCGAAGGTTCCTAACCCTGGCATGAATACGACCGACCTTCTTCTTCTTAGCCTTGTACCGACCAGAGTTGAACTTGGACCGGCTGAGTGCCTTCTGAGCCCTACGGAGCCTAATCTGAGCCTCTCGGAGGTGCCGAGAGTTAGGTTCTTCCCAAAGCGCCTTGCCTGCCTCATCCGCAATTACAGCGAGAGTCTTCAGACCAAGGTCAATACCAACCGCCTTTGTCTCTGCTGGAGTCGGAATAACCGGAGCCTCATCAGCAAAGTAAATGACCATGCTAGCGAACCAGCGACCAGACGAGTCCTTGGAAATCGTGGTGGTCCCGATCTTTACGGGTTTCTCACCGATAATCTTCCGCAGAGACTCATGGGTCTTGATCGGTCCCAGCTTCATTTCCGAACTGATCTTTGGCAGTGAAATGTGGTGGTATCCCACCAACTTGACCTGCTCAAAGAATTGGAATGAGAGCTTCGCTTTGCCCTTCTTCTTGGTCTTAGGGCGTCCCATACGAGGGCCAGGGCGCTTACCGCTCAGTGAGTCAAAGAAGTTTGAATAAGCCTGACCAGCAGCTTTACAAGCACCTTCATAGACCTGCTTGGAGTTCTGGTCCCACCAGACGTTGATTTCGCCTGTTTCTCTGTCTACAGAGGTTCCAGCACCAATCTCGTTCCTATGTTCCCGCCAAGCATTCTGGAGAGGGATCTGCCGAAGACTGAACTTCTCGCCATCAAGGTACTTCTCTCGGGCATAGCGGATACACCAGTTGTAACAGGCTCTGGCTCCACCAGCGTGAGACTCAAATGCCCTCTCCTGCTCCGAGGAGGGGTTCAACGCTATCTTGAATGACTTGATCAAGGGTCTCTACTCTTCTTTTAGAGTTTTTGCACCATTCTAATAGCAAGCTCATCAGGAACAAAACCAGAATGGAACTGGATCATATTAGAGATCTTGGGTACTATACCTGCGCCTAAAGAACTTTTACCTTGGGGGGTAAGTTTGGGGTGCAGTATACACTTTTCATAGATAAGATCATCAAGAATAGCAAAGTCTCTTTTTTCTTCAGGGATCTTATTATATTCATTCATGATCGATTTCCATTCAAGAGCAGTAACATACCGAAAGATATAGAGTCTGTCGAAATCCCAGAAGTAAACTTTACCGCCGTAATATTCGCGCCATTTATCAATATCTTCTTTTAAGGGTCCGCCATATTTTTTGGCGAGTTCATATATTCCGCTTACTTCTTTAGGATCCTCTACTTTAGGTTCCTGCTCTTTTTTAATAGCTTCTTCCGCCTGGATTGCACTATTCATAAGTTCCTGTTCTAATTCAAGAGACTCTTCAAAGCTTAGCGACTTATCTGTCTTTTCCATCTTTTCCTTCTTATCCATATATTCCTTAACTAATTATTTATAATAATGTCTGTGCTATGAATGGATAAACCTCAACTATGGGGCTTCCATCTATACGTCTTACGGTAGAGAGACGATTTATATAGCAGTTGATAAATTCTTTCTGTTCGAAACGATCATCCCTATCATATCCTAAATAGAAATCTTTGATCTTAATATTAAATGGGCCCGCGAACTCTCCCCGGACTGGCGCTGATGATTGGCTCATGGTTTTATTTTGCGGCCAGTACTTCTCTTTATAGTTCTTTATCATCCCTTGAGTGATAGTAGTGGTCTCTAAAAGAGATGGTGTTTTAATTATCTTCTTTTGAGTACCTTCAAGTTCCGGATCAGTAGTGGAATTCTCTCCCTGCTCAATATCGGTACCGGGCTTACTATTCTCAATAGCGATCTTTTTACTATCCTGATAGTTCTTAATAAGCGCAAATAAATAACCCTCTTGAGTATAATTAATTATAAGCGATCCGGCTACAATTACTTTACCTTGAGCCACGGCCGAGAAGTGATGGCTGTTATAGCCGTAGATAGGCATTTGGGGCAGATTATATGTCCCCTCGATCTCTATAGCTTCATCAATAAGATAATTGCCAATATAGATCTCTGACTGTGCACCGGAAAAATATGTACGTTCTTTAAAAGGGTTGCTCATTATAGGAAATAATCTTTTTGTTTTTCTTGAAGCGCTTTTGCGCGGTAATATTCAGATTGAACGATCAAAGATACCGGAGATGCCGCTGTAAGATGGGAGACATCATACATGTCGGGATATATAGAATTAACATCTTTTAATCTTGTCTTTTCTTTAGCTACATAAGTAATTGAGGTTTCGGTATACAGATCCTGAACAGACATTACCTGTCCTTCATTGAGAAACTCAACGCCGAAAAGGCTCATCTTCGCCATACCGCCTATCTCATTAGAAAATATTAAAAACAGATCGAGCGGGGGTAGTTGATCTGCTCTTTGTCCGGGGAATGATTCCTCTTTATATGCTTTACTTAAAAGCTCGGCAAATACATCTTCTTTGATAACTGCAAATATCATAGTCCCGGCTAGAGTTGTAAATCCTCGAGTAAAACCGTTAACAGTATCTTTACCTAAGCGTTTTACAGGTTCTTTATCTCTATAAATAGAGACAGATATAGTTTGAAGTTCGCCTAGCTTTTTATATGTATTATTAAGATCGGATATCATCTTTATATACTGTTCGTCTGTTCTTTCGGGGTAATTCGTATCCGAGGCAAAGAAATTAGCATCACCTCCACCAGCAAGTGTATTAGCTATATCGAGCGCAAGGCTGTCATTAAATTCTTTGGCCTTTTCGGTGGCTTTGCTTAATGCTTCCGGGGAAATCACTGCATAGACAGAGATATCCGTGCCGGAATATGTATATGTCTCTAAAAGGGTATTTTGTTGGCTCATAAGATTAGTTTTCTTTGATAGCAAAGATGAGTCAGGGTAAATGGTCAATCAAATAAAAAAAGCCCCCAAACCTTAATTATCAGTCTGGGAGCCTCTTAAATCGATTTTTAATTATGTTTATTTAGTTATCCGATAAACCTTGACCTACAAACATCCATGGTGTAAGTTCGCGGCAGATATAAGTATATTGCTCTTCAATAACAAGATCATCTATCGAAACGCCGCCGCCTTCATTCATAAGCTCAACGCCTAAGAAGGATTTTTTGGCTACGTTACCGCTTTCGTTTGAAGCGGATAAATTCACATCGAAAGGTAAAAGCTGATCGACATACGTTGCCTGTGCTCGTGATCTTTCAATACCGGCTTCATTATTAAAAATAACATTGAAAGCCGACTCAGTAGTGGCAAATAGTTTACTGTTATCTATATTGTTAAAATCTACTTCATTTCTGTTTTGCCAAAATTTACCTTTACTATTACTTTTAAAGTGGTTGATAAGCGAGGCTTCATGAAGCATTACGAACACTAATGTTCCTGCAATTGCTCTTTTGCCTCTGGCAAAGGCTATGGGGTTTGGCCCGCCCTTCATTGTATATACCGGTCCTTTTTCTCTTGTAATAGAGTAGGATATAGCCTGCATGGTACCGAGTAGTTCGTTCCCAAATACAGCGGAAATATCAACCCCGGCAAAGGAGCTGTAGGATCCGTGTACTGCATTGCCTCTCGCACCTGATCCTGTATTTATTCCTGTCATTTTATTTAATCTCCTGGTTGTTTAATTTCTCTCCGGCTTTTTGGAGCCGGAGAGAATAATTGTTTGAATTCTTAATTAATTAGTCTTTATTTGGGGTTATATACTTTCGGGTGGAGAAAGCTTCTGGTAAACAGTTATCTGTCTTAATTCTCCAGGTATGATAAGCTCAAGTTGCATAGAGGCTTCTCCTCTTACCTGCATCTGACTTGTAGCTCTTACCTTGCATTTACCGGCTGTTAAGATCCCGCTGGTAGATTGTAGTGATTTAAGCTTAGCATTAACTTGTTCTTCAAGTGCATTACGTTTTTCGCCGTTGAAGAGCTTACCTATGAAAGGTTCTGCTATTGCTCTTACGACTTCAATTATGATGCTGGTAGCTTTGACCGTAAATCTGCGTTTATAGTCGCTGGTAGAAAGAGCCGCTGTAGGAGCGTCAATTACTTTAACCGATCCGTCTACTGCTTTTCCAAAAGTGACATAACCATAAGCTGTAAGTTTATCCAGTACAGACTTAGGCATGTCGAAAGCAAGAGAAGTGCGGCTTTTAAGTTTCTTATTTGTGGGAGCTTCATCTATATCGAGCGCCATATCAAGGCCTGCGTAAACGGGAGCTGCACTGGCTATATAGCCGGTAGAGGTTCCATCGTAACCTGACTTGATAATCAGCGGATTACTCAACATAGAGATATATCTTCCGATATCGATCGTTTTACCTTTATAGTCAAGAAGCGGTGTGCCGTCAACAAAATCAGAGGCAGTAGCGAAATAACCTTTAGCGACCCCTGTGGAGCCAACTACTCTTTTATATCCTAATAGGCCTGTTCCGGAAACTGTAATAGTTCCATCAGCATCACTAAATGTAGGTTCTACGCCGTGCCATTCTGCGATACCTTTTCTGTTGTATTGTTGCGGTCCGGCCATCGAGATCACACCTGATGCTTCATTGTCATTAACCGAGAGATAATGACAGAATGTTGCAAGCTGATGAGCAAAATCTGCTTCGGAGAAAACTATATCCTGAGTAGGTACTGCTGTCTCCGATAATATTGAAGCTAAAAGATACTTGCCAGTGATAAGCTTAGCTGCTTGTACGCCGTCAATACCCATAGAGTAAGGAGTCGGCATTACGTCAGCTACGGTACCTGTGGTATTCATGATCCATTGGAAGAATAATTCTCCATTATGTTCAAATTGGTAAACCTTGCCAAGATAATCGGTTTCTACAGGAACTGCTGCAACGCCTATGTTATTAACAAGATTAGGAACGTTTGCATAAACATCCATTGGAATTACCATATCTACTTGAGCTGACTCAAGTTCAAGATATGCTTTTGCTAAAGCTTCAAATTTTTCTACATATGTAAGGTTTAGTCCAAGTTCAGCTGCATAATATGCCGACTTAGCTTGTACAGTTACTCCGACTCCGGAAGCTGCTTCAAAGCCTGCAAATACATCCCATACTTCTGTTACTGTATTCCACTTATGAGAAATGAATACGTCTGTTGTTGATCTGTAACTTATTCTATATGTTCCATCATCATCAACATCCGTAGAACCGGCTACAACGACAGTTCCGCCTGCTCTAAAGAGTGTGCTTGCAGTGCCTAAAATCAGTTTAGTTCCAGCCAGAGTAAATGTAGCAGCTACGGCATCGCCGATAGAAGCGCTTACCTCGCTCATAACAACAGGAGAAGCAGACGATCCTACTGTAATAGTTCCGCTTGAAACCATTTCTTCTGTGAAGTATACAGATACCGCTCCGGTATCCAGTCCGGTAAGACTGTTATAAACAAGCTCTCCGGTAGATGCGCTGTATATTCTTAAGATATGATCACCAGCGCTAAATTCATAGTTGATCTTCCATTTGTCGCCTGAGGTTAAGGAGGCGTCTTTTGTATAGATCGTATATCCGTTTAAGAAGTCGAGAACTGCAGGGGCAGCGCCAACACGGACTAAAGCCACATAACTTGCACCCGACTGAAGGGCTTCATACATTCCCCTTAGTAGTGTGCCTGTTCTTGTGCCTGACGGATCGAATACGCTTTCTGCTGCATCGGTATCCGTTACCGGGTACAGACTATAAAGCGGACCGTCCGGAGAGGTGCCTATAATTAAGGCTACGTTTCCGGGAAAAATTGAGGCAGAAAGAAGATTCCCATCTTCTTTATATACTCTTATCCCAGGTAAATTTCTAAATTCGGGCATGTAATTATTTCCTCCGATGGTTAAATTTTAATGTTTCAAAATGTTTATTGCTATTTCTTCAAGTATCTTTTCGTAAACTAGCCTGACCTTATTAGTCCTTATGTAGTATTGAAGCAGAGCTCCATATTGGGGTGCATTCATTGATTTGGACTCTATATACTGATCTTCGAGTCTGTCTCTGAAGTGAAGTTGTTTAAGCCCTTTCTGAAGAAAAACATAACTATAAAGGTCAAATATTTCCTCAATTAAAAAAGCTCCCCTATTTGCATCCCTGTAATTTTTGGACCACGATCCTATTATAATCGTATTATCATATTCTTGAGCATAGGATAGAACCTTATATCCGGGATTGCGTTTATCCTCAAGGATGTTTACAAGCATTGGCCGCGCCATAAGAGTTCCCTGATGTTCGCGCCGGCCCTGTTCTATTGTGGCATAGGTTCTTTTCTGTATTTTATAACGGATCGAATTCCCTTCTGAACTACCTATCGAAGCATAAGAGAAGTCAGGCTTAATTGAAAAATCTTTAAAGTCGCCGGTCGTTCTCTGGTAGCCTTTTGTAAAGTCTGTAAGGTCGTCGAAAAATTCGTCCAGATCGTAACCCTTGATTATGTCTGCCTGAAGCTGAACAAGTCTTTCCGGGGTGAAAGAGTCCACCATGTTGACTATTACTTGACGGACATTTGGATTATCTGATTTTGGTGTGAATCTTGCCATTTAGTTATTATTTCTGTATTTCAGCAATGGAGACATAGAACTCATTGCGCCCAAAATCTAATTTCTTAGGGTAGGGGATGGTAACGATAAATTCCTGATCGCTTGTAACAGGGTTCACGGGTACACCATTTTCGTCAAGCACAAGAGTGATGATAGTGTCGTGTTTTCTTAGGTTAACGTCAGAAAAGATAACCGCTCTATCCTCACCGGTTCTTCCCATTACTGTGCCTATTTCATCTACGACCGATCTGCCGGATGGGAAGATAAAAACTCTAATTAAACTCTCTGAACAGAGAAACCCTGTTCTTGTAGTAATCGCGCCTCTATTTTCATCGCGCCCTTCTTGAGAGAGTTTATAGGCATATTCGCTTGTAACAGGGAGTCCATCGCTGTCTCTCTGGAGGGACTGATGAACTACGTACTGGCCTCTGGGTATTTGCTGCCCATTGCCATATAAAAGCTCTGTGAGAGCCTTTTTCATATCAATGCCGGATGAGACCGGGGGGACTGTAATATATTCCATTACAAGTTCTCAAAATTGTCAGGTATGCTTGTCTCGTCAAAAATCATTTTACCTTCCTCTACGCTGTTGATGCCGGGCTGAATACCCCTGTACCATTGGCGTCCGATCCCTTGTCTGAAGGATAGAGAGTAATATCCTTTTACTGGAGTAGAATCATGCTTGCTAGTGACCATAGCCTTAAAAGCTCTTTTGTACTCTTTCGCTTCATCGATCAGCATATTGTATATTTTTATTTTCGCGCCATTGGACAGCGAAACAGAGAACTCAGAAAGTTGTTGTTTAATAAAGTCATTAAGTTGGAAGGAATAATTGTTCATCAGCAGGGCTTCTAATGCCATAAAAAGCGTTAGGTTAGCTTGAATATACAAGTAGTCATTGCCGGTCAGAAAGGTACACGCCCGCATCAGCGCACTGGCTTGTGCTGACATGTAGAGAATAGTAAGAGCTATATTAAGATCGTTTACCGAGGTCAGTACGGTTCCGGCTTTAAGGCGGAGAAGCTTAACTGACGTATAGTACGGATCGAGTAGTGAAGTATAGCAGAAGTTGTAATCTGAAGTCGTTATGCCCGATAAGGTAACATCGATCAGCATATTATCCGTAATAGTACCATCGGTTATCGTAATCGTAAGGACCGAACCTGAGACGGATATAGTAAATAGTGATTGATCTAAAATAGTAGCGGGGTAATCGGATAGAAGCGCCCCATAAAGAATTGTAAGATTATCTTGTGTAATAGTACCCGGCGCTGCAGAAAAGTATATCTTAATTACATTTGTATTATTAAGGAAGCTAAGATTACTGGGTATTGTTCTGGTCACGGTAAGACCGGTTTCGGCAATAATGCCTTTTTCCCATTCTATTGTGCTTCCTATAACATTGGTTGCTGCTGTGGGTACCGTAATGGGAACAACAACATCTATTTCGGATGTCGTAAATGTGAATGAGTAGATCTCGCCTAAAAGATTGCTTGCCGTGTCACTAATAGCCTGCGAGAGGTAAACCGTATATTCAGTATTTGCGGCTAATTTAAAAGAAGGCGTAAAGACGAGGGTTTTTTGGGCCGAGATCGTTATTACGCCTTCTATAATTGATGTAAAGTCAGGATTAAAAAAGTCTTCTGTTTCAAATATATTATTGGTTCTAGTCTGGTTCTTTACAGTAAAGAGATGTGTACTCTTTGCTGAAACAACAACAGAGGATGAATCAATAGATGCCTCCAGCAAATTGCTGTCAAATAGAACGCTTATAGTAGTAAGCTGGCTTATATTGACTGCGCCTTGAACCGGGCTGGTTGAAACAATTGTCATGGCTTAATCTTCTATTTCTTCCTCTTCGACTATCTCTGCTGCTTTTTCTTCCTCGGTCATCTCTACAATTTTACCGGAAGTATTCTGATGCAACTCGACGTCTAGATCTTGCTTTACATATTCTTTTTCTTTTAGTATGTTAATTCTTTTCTTGAGGATATCTAAAGCCGTTGTTCTCGGCATTTTAAGGGCTTTTTCGATCTCTTCCATCTTTTCAAGAAGTTCGATATCGAAGATACCATCGGAGATCACGCCTTCAATTGCGGATGCTTCTCCTACTTGTGCTCTCAGTTTTGCAACAGAGAGAGCGATCAGTTCTTTAGCTTTATTTTCAAATTCAAGACGCTTGATCTCTTTAAGCTGATCAGGTGTTTTGAACTTCGTATCATCAACCAGTTTGCTGATGTCTTTCAGCTTTTCATTTGCTGCTTTAGCTATTGCTTTTTCAAGTATCGTTTTATCGTTAAGTTCAATTTCTCCGGTTCTATAGCCGGCTTCGATCTGTTTCAGCAGTGAAAGGTCTTTGCCATCAAGTTCAAGAACTATTGATGGATTGGCTTTATTTAAGTGAAATGACTTATCGCCGGGGAACCAGAAAGGAACCTGTACCCGCCCGAAAGGATTTTTATATACACCAAGGTCTATCTTTAATTGCATTAGTTTTTTCTTCTTTGTGAGTAAATGTTTATATAATATAGGGGCGGTATTAAACCGCCCCTAAAGGGAAGAGAAGGTTAACTTATAAAGGTAGACCGTTACCGGCTACGATAGCGCCATTGGAGTCAAGTACACCGGTACCGCGAGTGATACTAGATATAGTCGGTCCTTGAGCCGTAACAGGAACAGCGATCTCATTCTGGGCAACTTTTACGTTCTTCAGAATACAAGCAGCTAGTCCATCGTTAAGCATTCCAAATGTATAACGTTCACGAAGTTTAACTTTCGTTAAATCGCGAAGTCTATCCGGAATTTCTTCCATCGTAGCTTCCTCATCAACTATATAAGCTGCAAGGTTATTGGTATCTACTAAGTATATATCAGTAAGTCTTGTAGTTACGTTGTAAGGAATAAACGGAGAAACGATTACAGAAAGAGGTAATCCTAAATAATTAGGGATAGTAAGACCGCCCTGAACTAAAGGATTATAACCGTTAAGAGGAGCCTGGCTGTAGCCTGCCAATGATCCCGGGTGCGTACCTCTGGTTCCGCCTGATGGTCCTTGTCCGCCAAGTAGTCCTTGTTTCCACGGATCTCTGTTTAAGAAGCCCGGCAAACCTGAGAAGAACTGACCTCCGCCATTCTGCATAGCAAAAGCGCGAAGTACAGGATCGATCTGGAACATTACAAAAGTTAAAGGATGTACCATTAAAGCATTAGGAACGAAACCGTTCATAAGCATTTGGCCGTAAGCTTCGAATATATTTTCAACTACTAATGTACCATTACCATCGCCGGCGAGGCGTCTACCGCCAGTAACACCGAATACTGAAGCTGAAGGAGTAATGTTATCGTGAGTAGTAACGCCTAGAGCGCTGAGCATATTAAATGCTTTTTGTTCTTTATGGCGAACAAGCGCATTAGCAGCTGCTCTTAAGTGCATGTTGATAATATCGAACTGACTGTAGCGTTTTACTTCATCGGTGATCTTAAAGGCAACGCCTGATTTACGGATTCTAGCAATTTTAGCTCCAGGTCCGAAGTTAAGTGTTCTTTCCGGATATTCCATACCTTCGTTGATATCGGCAGCATACATGGCTCCTACCGATCCGATAGTAATTTCTACGCCGGATTTATAATTGATTCTCTGGAATAAGTTAGTAAGTATAGCCATAGGTTCTATAGCTTCTCTTATATAATTTTCGATTGTGGTTTTTATGAACACAGGTGCATTGGGGTGAGAAATAGCGTCTTCCCATGTGACTCTATGCGAGTCAACTCTAGTAACGCCTTCGTTTTCGCCCGGAACTACCTCCGCATAAAGACCATTATTTTTCCAAAGATAGTCGAACTGTGACTGGTCGACGTCTTTTTGGTCTTGGAATTTGAAACTCATTTATGTCTCCTTGGATTGGTTATAATTTTGATTTGCTTATTTGAATTGAATTATTTGCGCGGGATGAACATCTAAGCCTTAGTTTTTTGGGCTAAGGCTTAAACAAGAACTTATATGATCGATACGTTGATCTTAACTAATTTAGCAGTTGTAGGATCTGTGGCGCCTGCATGATACAAATTAGAAGGTAAACCATCAGTTAAGCTTCCGGAAGGTTTTTCCAAAGCTGTAACCGTAGTATTGTAAGGAACATATGTACGTACCCACTCGAGGTAGTCTTTAGGCCATACTGTATCAATATTGATAACGCGGCCAAGGATTCTGCCCTGTATTTTGTTTAATTTAGTTGTTACTGTGTTGATTTTGGTAACAATACTTGCTAGCGCGGTATTGACTTTTGTCTCTACGTCTAAGAAAGCATTGTTAAGTTCGGTATTGGTAGGAGCGCCGTCTGTGCCGGCTGCGAATGTAGCAATATCTACAGTAACTGCAGTAGCGTCAGCAAGTGCTGAATATACTACGAAGTTAGAGTTGGCATCAAAGGTAACAAGATCGCCGCGTTTAGGGGCGCCAACAAAGACAGTCTGACCGCCAAGTGTTGGGAGGCCGCTTGCAAGAACAGGAAGCTCTATGAAGTATTGCGTTCTTAAAGTTCCGCCTTGCTGTAGGCTGTAATTGGTATTTCTTAAAGAGCCTACATTACCAGCCCCGCCAGAAACTCCATAACCGGATCCATCTTCACGCCATAAGTCCATCAAGGACATGCCCGTGGGAACGCCAAGAGGGTTTACGAGCAAATTAGCTACAGCTTTAGTGTTATCAACACTACCAGATAAGAAACCGCCTGTGAAGAAAGAGGCAACAACAGGTTCGTTTAGGGTAACGGTAGCGCCGGCGAAGTTTTTAACACCTTCAGTAACGTCTGTTGCTGTATATTTGTTTACGCAGTTTGCAAAAGTTGTTTCAGCAATTGCGAGTTCGATATCAAGCAGTAAGCCTGCCGGAACCATGTAACCGTTTACATCGGTTGTAAGGACTTTACCGGAAGATATAACCTTCCATTCGTCCATCTTTTTATCATATCTCACAAGAGGAAGATAGGGAGCAGGTTTCTGAAACTCTGCAGGATGCTGCCCCTCGCTGCTCCAAAGGTTAGGAGTAATAGACGAGAAATTCTCGCTATAAGATTTATAGTTGGTTGTCATTATAGAATGTCTCCTTGGTAATTAATTTTTTTAGTTTATTTAGTTTCAGTTGTTTGCTTTTTGTTGCGAAAAGACTCAATTCTTTTTTGCTGCATAGCTCTGAATTGATCGGCAGCGCCCACACCCTGCTCTGATTTGATCTTCTCATATGCTTCTGTGATAGCTTTATCCATTTTTTTGAAATCGGCATCACTGATTTCTTTTTGTATCTTTAAGGTTGGGTCGTCAACATGTTCTACTACCGGGCTGTCTGTTACAGATACAAATTCCAGAGCTTCAATAGCAGTTTTAAGTTCGTTGAGACTTTTATCTTTGAAGAGTTCTTTTAAGCCGTCTTTGCCTTCCGTGGGATCTTCTTTTGATTTAAAAGAGGAAAGCTTCTCCATGTATACTGCTTTAAGCTCCGCGGTCAAAGCATCTGCTCGCCCAGCCTCTTGATTCTTAAGGTCTTGAAGATGTTTATATTCTGTTCTCTGGGTTTTTAGACTATCTTCAAGTTCGGCTATTTTGTTGTCGTCTTTAATACCAAAAGTGGTTTTCAAAGAATCGATCAGACCTGTTTTCTCTTCTTCTACCAGGTCTTTGTATTGAGAAAGAAAATAGTCTTTAGCGTCTTTTTTGTAAAAGCTCATTAACATGGCAAGTATTGCTTTTTCTTTTTCCGGCTCTGAATTATCCGGGCTGGACCATTCGCCGCCTTCGGCTCTAATACTAAAAGAGTAAGATATGCCATCAGTTGTCTCTACTTTTGCCGGGGCTTCTTCTATAAGGGCGAGACGGTTATCCAAAAAGGACAGTAATTCTGTTTTTTCCCCTGAGTCTTCAAAGGTGTCCACGATCAGCCGTGAGGCTAAAATATGGTCTTTGTCGAATGCCGGGAAAATATCGGAGACGAATTTATCGTCTTCAATCTTTGCAAAGTCTTCATCTGATAAAGCTATTCCGTCGGCTAGGCTCTCTTTAATTTTATTATAAAGATCGTTTTTGCCGAGAGCTTTCAGTTCCTGTAAGTTCATTGATGCTCCTATTGTGTCTAGTTTGCTATATAAAGATATGTGCTTGTCTTCTTTGGAATCGTAATAATAAATTCCTTGTTTGGTGACTGCCATTCTGGAGGGATCTTTGACTAAAAGCGAATCGGCAAGCATGTATTGATGTGTTAGTTCGAGTTTATCCTCGAAACGATCCGTTTTATTAATTTTATCACCTAACTGCATAAGAACCGGAATTGTTGTCTTTTTAACAGATTCTGTCATTGCAAGTTCATCTGCCGGTTCATTAACATAGGAAACCTCACCATAGGTAAGATCGCCGAAAATTAAAAACATCGGCTGACCTTTGTAGAGTCTGCCTGCTGTTTTGCCTAATTTGGGGTTATAATGCTCACATGGTCCGTCATTCCATATATCATGGTAACATACCGAACAGTGAAGAGTGTCTGTCCCGTATCCGATGGAAACAGTGTTAAACCTGCCGTCAATGACTTTAGGAATAGCGTTAGGATCGGTTACGTTTATGAGGAGATTTAAATACCCTAAACCTTCAAAGGTTCTATCAAATAGGAAGGGCTTAAGCTTTTCGATGTAGGAAAGGCTTTTTTTGGTGTGGAGCTGATCTCTATCAGCTTGTGAGAGTATTGAGGCGGGAATTATTGGGCTGGGGGTTGAAATGTAGGTAGAAGCCGCGGCCCTCCCTATTGGATCTTTGAGGGTTTCGTGGTGGGTTAAAACAGGCTTGGGGAATGGTTTGAGGAATGTTTTGGCGGCTTTATTGACTTTAGCCGGAGAGTAATAGTGGTAGTGCTGTGTAAGTTTTGCTGCATGACTGGCTCTAAGTCTGACTTCCAGACCGGAGACAGAGCCGTCTTGGTTGCTGTCCATAGATTTCAATACATTATCTATAAACTGGGTTTTATTTTCTCCGGGTATAGAAAAGTTCTGAATCTGTAGATAATCTTGGAAAAGTATTGGCTGTATTGTTTTGTCCATATTAAATCTTAGATAAATTCTGTTATTTCTTCTTCAAGGATCTCTCTGGTTTCGTTGATCGAGTCCTCCGAGGATATGATTGAATAAGCAGTATCTAATAGTGTGTCTAACTGTGGTAAAATTATGCTGCAAATCTGTTGCGTGGATTTATTTTTATCAACGGTAATTAGCCAGTTGTTTAGCTTTAATTTGAGCAGATCAGAATCACAGTGCCCGAAATCCTCTAAAATCACCCTTAAAGACGCCTCTTCAATCCTTGACAGTGAGGATTTTCTTTTGGTTGGTCCGGAAAGTGTGCCGTGCTGATTGCTTGGCTGCTCTTTGCTTTTTGCTAGGTTGGTTGACTTCTGTTTTTTGCTGCCCGAAGGCTTCTTGGACTGTGACTGCGACTGTTTGATCGAACTAAGTTCCTTATTGAACTCATGCTCTAGTTCCATCTTGGGCATTTCGTAATTATAGAGAAGAGTTTTCTTCTTTTCCTCTTCCGTATAAGGGGTGCGTTTATTTTCCTGACGCATTTCATCTTCGTTTACTCCGCCCATTGTATACATAAGTACATTATGATTTTCGAGCTTGATCTTAGCTTCAATATCTATTTCTCTAAACTCAAATGTTACATTATTCTTATCGTCAAGCGCGTTGATCGAAAACTGCTCCAAAAGGAGTTCCTGCAGAATTTCGAATTCAACCTGCCATTTAAATTCTTGCTGGTAGCCCTTGACGTGATCGATAAGCTTTTTGGAAGCCGTATCTGCTGTGGCCTTATTTGAATTTCCTTGAATTGTGGTTTTGTTATTTCTTCTTGTAAGAAACAAATGATTAGGAACCGTATAGCAAAAGATTTGT
>Ga0100403_1001989_pt1 | contig 17102 bp, 13 predicted proteins | sample CryGeymet201501t_FD_83663 | JGI IMG/M metagenome (GOLD analysis project Ga0100403, IMG submission 83663) | Groundwater microbial communities from Crystal Geyser aquifers in Utah, USA - Crystal Geyser metaG 2015-01t | ecosystem: Environmental > Aquatic > Deep subsurface > Groundwater | place...
CCAAAAATGAATCAACCGCATCAACCCTAAACGGCATCTTTATAGCAGATTTTTTATCTTTTCCTAGGACTAATATAATATCACTAAGCCCCGGATTAGCTGAGCAAACTGTTTTTAAATACACCAAAGCTTCATGGTTATCAGGGTCACTTATATGAACATAGACTTTTTTTAACGGAGTTTTATCATCGATTGGCTCTGGTTTTGATGGTGCCTGCTTTGTTTGCGTCTTTTGTTGGGCCGCCACTCGCTTTGCAACTACACTACTGTTAACTTTTGGACCTGTCATCTTTCGACCAGTCGATTCATAACCTTTTAACTCCTGGTCGCTAAGGAAAGCTATATCATCAGCAATAATTTTAACTCCCTGCATGATATGACCTTCTTTGTCTCGAGAATTAATCTTTCCAGAGATTCTTACGACAGCATCCTGCAGTAATTTGCTTGAACATTGCTCATAGACACTTGGAAATACGATTATCTCAGCTTCACCAGCTTTATCTTCTATACCCACAAAGGCCATCTTACTGCCACTTTTTGTGATGATACTACGCACAGTTGTGATTATCCCACCCACGGTCACAGACTTGCCGTCCATATCGGAATTTAATTGATCAATACCAACGGTTTGTTCTTCAAAATATTTTGCATAATTATCAAGAGGATGAGCACTAATATATAATCCAAGTAGCTCTCTTTCCCAGGTTAATCTTTCTTTTTCAGTGTGTTTAGCCGGAGAATTCTGAAGATCAAGCGTCGGCATAATAGACTTTGAACTATCACCCAACATGCCAAATAAATCCGTTTGACCACTAAGTGCTTCTTTCTGTAGTTTGCTCGCAAAGCTAGTAATAGTATCGACATTAAATAATAGGTCGGATCGATCACCGAGTTCGTCAAAACCACCTGATCTTATCAATGAATCCCAAGCCTTTTTATTGAACTTAGAATTACCTACTCGTTTAGCAAAGTCTTCGATGCTAACAAATTTTCCATCCTCCCTAGCGCGCAAAACTTCTTCTACAGCTCCCGTACCGACACCTTTTACGGCTGCCATACCGAAACGAATCTGACTTTTGTCGGGCACGATCGCAAACTCTACGTAGCTTTCGTTTACGTCTGGAGATAGAACTTCAATCCCCATGTGTTTACACTCACTTATCTCGATAGCTAAACGGTCGATATTGTCTTGATCGCTAGTCATAAGTGCCGCCATAAATGCATCAGGATAATGTGCTTTTAGATAAGCTGTCCAGTATGAAATAAGCCCGTAGCAAGCAGCGTGTGACTTGTTGAAACAGTAATTTGCAAACTCTTCCAACTGATCCCAGAACTTCTCAGCAAGCTTCGGGTCAGCTCCGCTAAAACTAACTGCACCTTCAACGAAATCTACCTTCACCTTACGCATCAAATCAATGTTTTTCTTACCTACGGCTTTTCGAAGAGTATCAGCCTGGCCACCGGTAAATCCAGCAAACTCTTTTGATATCTGCATAAACTGTTCCTGATAGACTAATATTCCGTAAGTTTGGCTAAGCGCATTTTCAAACTTTGGATGTAGATATGTAATCTTTTCTTCGCCATGTTTTCTCTTAATGAAGCTGTCAATGAATTGCATAGGACCGGGACGATACAGGGCGACCATTGCAATAATATCTTCAAATACACTAGGTTTAAGCTCTCGAAGGTATCTTTTCATACCCGCCGACTCAAGTTGAAATACACCAGTTGTATCTCCAGACTGGAACAACTTATAAGCGGCCTCATCATCTAGAGGTATAGTACCAATGTCTATATCTTTGCCGTATACTTTTTTGATGATTCTTAGGGCGTTATTAATAGTCGTAAGGTTAGATAAACCAAGAAAGTCCATCTTAAGCAACCCTAACTCCTCTACTGGACCCATCGAATACTGAGTAGAAACTACACCTTTTTGAGCCATTTCTAGTGGCGCATACTTCACTATTTCATCTGGAGCAATAACGACACCGGCAGCATGAACACCATGAGAACGAATAGTGCTTTCAAGTTTAATCGCATAGTCAAATACTCTTTTTGCTGTTGGGTTGGTCTCATATTCGTGTCTTAGGTCAGGGTCTTTCACGACACTAACTGATAATGGGATATGCCTACCTTGAACTGGTGGAGGTATCATCTTTGAAAACCTATCAGCTTCGGCGTAAGGTACTTGTAGAACACGCGCCACATCCCGCACAGCCGCTCTGGCCGCCATTTTGCCAAATGTAACTATGTTCGCCACACGATCGGCCCCATATTTTTCGGTACAATAAGCAATCACTTCGTCTCGTCTAGTATCCTGTATGTCGATATCAACATCCGGCATACTAATACGATCTGGATTCAAAAATCGCTCAAATAGCAAGTCGTAATCGAGTGGATCTAGCTCGGTAATTCTAAGCGAATAAGCGATAATTGATCCAGCAGCGCTACCACGACCAGGACCAAAAATTATTCCTCGATTCTTGCCCCAGTTTATAAAATCTTGGACAATCAAAAAGTATCCGTTAAAGCCCATTCTATCGATAACGCCCAATTCATACTCGGCTCGTTCTAAAACCTCTTCTGGAGTGTGAGTCTTCGCCTCATCGACAGTCAGTTCAAGCGTCTCTGGTTGGTCAAGATCTCCATATCTCCAGGCCAGGCCCCTATAAACAAGTTTATGTAGATATGTTTTTTCGTTATCTCCCTTAGGAGTTGGGAAAGTTGGAATCAAAATACCACCAAGTTCGAGCTCTAAATTAATCATCTCAGTAATTCTAGTAGTATTAAGTATGGCTTCTGAGTGAGTCTCACCCCAATGCTCTATTATCTGCCTAGGATCGGTAACGTGTAGTTCGAAATCCTTAAGACTCATTCGCTTATCGTCGCTCAAAAACGATCCCGTCCCAACACATAGAAGTATCTCGTGAGCTTCTTGATCATCATGCGTAAGGTAGTGTCCATCACAGGTAATAACCTGTTTAATGTCTAGATCAGCCGCTAATTTGTCTAAGGATGAATTAATCTTATTTTGCACATCCCACATACTTGTGTGCTTTGGATGTCCGTGGTCTTGAAGTTCGAGATAATACCTATCACCAAAAACAGACTTATACCAAGATGCGACGCGTTTTGCCTCTTCATAGTTATCTGACCTTAAATGCTCGCCAACCTCACCGCTAGCACAACCCGACATGATTATTAGTCCTTCATTGTATTTCTCGAGTAGTTCGCGGTCCATCCTAGGTTTGTAATACATTCCATCGAGATTTGCCTCTGAACTAAGGCGCATGAGATTCTCGTAGCCCTTTTTGTTCATAGCCAGTATAGTCAGGTGATAACGGGCTTTATCTTTTTGCGGATCACGATCAAATCTAGACCTAGTAGCGACGTAGGCCTCTATACCAAGTATCGGTTTGATACCTTGGTCTTTCGCCGCCTTATAGAGCTCAATAGCGCCTGACATTGTTCCGTGGTCGGTGATGGCTACCGAGTGCATACCCATATCTTTAACAACCCGAACCAAATCGGGAATTTTCGTCAAACCGTCAAGCAGACTATGATGCGTGTGATTATGTAGGTGTACATAATCAGATGGCTGTAATTTTACCCCCATAACCTAGTTACCAGTATAGCTAACCTATACTGCTTTTGTCTGTAGTAAAATCAACTTATCTATTTTGGACGATATCAACAATATACTGTACGAAATCCCCTACGCCACCAGGAAGATCAACTAAACGGCTAAGTAACCACACCAATAGACCAATTACTACTGTAGCCCCTAAAACACTACCTACACCAAAAAACATACCTCTAAAAAAATTTATCTTATACACTTGGGAACGACTTTTATTAAAATCGACAAACAGCTCTTCGATTAAAGCTCTTCTTGATCCTTGTTCAGCATCTTTTTTCATATTTTTATATAATCTTTTCATTTTATTCCTATAGTTTATAAATGACACACTGTTAATAGTGTGTCATTTATTATCCGTATATTCAAGGATTACTTTTTTTCGTTAAAACCTTTTTTTGCTGCATCAATAGCCTTACCTGTACGTTTGATTAAGCCATCAGTATTTGTCTTCACTTCATCTACAACGCCCTCAGCTTTTGTTTTTACATCTTCAGCTTTAGTTCCGGCTACGTTTTTTAATTCTTCGGCTTTCTTTAACAAATCACCGCGAGTTTCTTTACCGCTCTTTGGAGCTGTAAGTACGCCCGTGATAACACCGATTACTGTTCCTATAATTGCACCTAGTGTGAATTTACCTTTTGACATATTATTCTCCTTAGTTATTCTTCTTATACTTTTTAATATACTTTGTAATCAAATCAATGACAAACATTGGTGTAGTTAGTTTTGATATGTTTTTGACCGAACTTTCAAGCCCTTCTATAGTACGTGAGGCTGATTTTGTAACGTTTCTAATATCTCGTGTTAGCTTAATCAGATAAACCGCCAAGGTAATAGACAGTATTAAAAATATCGCCAAAAATACTGACAAGATAACTACTAAGATTTCTGGAGCTGATGGCATTTTGTATTCTCCTTTTTATTTTATTTACTTATATGTCTATTATATCACTAATTTAGATAAAATACAATATTAGCTTAACCGTTTTCTAAGATAGTCCTCTAGGGCATGGCCGTAAGTGTTACTCTCAAGTGCGTGATCTACGACTGCCATTATATACTTCAACTGATCACCTGTATCGTGCCAGACACCATCAATAAAACAACCATATACAGTATCAGCCCTTGCGAGTTCATTTATACTATCGGCAAGTGTGATTTCACCATTTACGCCAACCTTCTCTTGTGCGATAAGGGGCATAATGTCTGGAGTCAGCAGATAACTTCCGACCGAAGCAAAGTTTGATGGGGTCTTATCGGCTCCAGGCTTTTCTATTAAGCCGTTTAATTTAAATACCCTGTCTGATTCTTCTGTACCTATCTCTACCATTCCGTATTTGTCTGCATCAGATTTATCAACTTCTATCAAAGATATAACAGATTTACCAGTACGGTTATATGCGTCTTTTAGTTGCATAGGCCAAGGTGTTTTTGATCTAAAGAAGTCATCAGCAAAGAAAACAAAAAACGGCTCATCGTCACCAATCAGATGCTGGGCATTTAATATAGGCCTGGCGTTACCCTTAGGTGTTCCTTTTTGTCGGACATATACGAAATTGGCTAGGTTAGCGATAGCTTCTATCTCATCTGCCTTCTCATTTTTACCACGCTCCCTAAGATCGCGCTCTAACTCATCGCTGCGATCAAAATGATCTTCTATAGCGCGTTTCGTACTTCCTGTAACAATAATAATGTCCGTCACCCCGGCCGCAACTGCTTGCTCAACGATTAGCTGTATAACCGGCTTGTCTATAATAGGCAGCATCTCTTTTGGCATTGCTTTTGTCTGTGGCAAGAATCTAGTCCCAAGACCAGCAGCACATATAATCGCCTTCGTAGGCTGTTTCATATTTATAACCTTTCGCGTATTAATTTTTGCGCTAGAGCAGGGTTTGCTTTGCCTGCAGATTTTTTCATAACTTGACCAACAAGAAATCCAATCGCCTTTTCTTTTCCTTCTTTAATATCTGCTATCGTTTGAGTATTAGAAGGATCGGCTAATATGTCATCAATAATCACTGCAATAACACTTTCATTACTTTCTTGAATATATCCGTTTTGCTTAGCATATTCCTCGACGTCACATTCATCCTTATCAAATAATTCAATAAAAATCTTTTTAGCATTCGTAGAACTAATTTTTTTTGATTCCTGTAAATCAAACATGGCCTCAATTAACCAAACCTTAAGGTCTGTAAACTTTGTCTTTTCTTCAATCATAGGAATAATCTGATTAGTAAGCCATTGCGCAGTAAATAGTGCCTTTTTGTGATTTGGCATAAAACTCCGTATAACCTCAAGTACAGATGGCGTTGTATTAAGCTCGTATTCTGCATCTAGTAAGTCTTCAACCTGTAAGTGTGTTATACCAAGGCTCTGTAATTCTTGGCGCCATTCACCTGGTAATTTTGGAACAGTTGCTTGAATTTCTGCAATCTCCTCGTCACTCAATACAATCGGAGGAATATCGGCATCTGGCATATATCGATAATCCTGGGCATCTTCTTTGCTTCGCTGGCTACTAGTCTTTTGTTTTGCGTCGTCCCAGCCACGAGTCTCTTGGACGATTCTCTCGCCCTTCTCAAGACGCTCAACTTGACGGCGAAACTCATATTCGGCCGCTCTTTCAACACTCTTAAAAGAGTTCAGGTTTTTTACTTCGGCCCTAGTGCCAAGTTCGGTCACACCTTTTGGGGCTATAGAGATATTGACGTCAAACCTCATGTTTCCGTGATACAAATCACCACGAGTAACACCCGCGTATGTCATCAAACGGTATAGTTCTATCGCATATGCTTTTGCCTCAGCCGGGCTGTGTATATCGGGCTCAGAAACTATTTCTATGAGTGGAGTACCCGCTCGGTTTAGATCCACCAAGCTATAGTCCCCAAAATGAGTAAGCTTACCAGCATCCTCTTCCATATGGGCGTGGTGCACTCTTACTCGAACCGTGGATCCATCTTCTAAGGGTGCGTCTACGTATCCCTCTAAGATAATTGGGTTATACATCTGAGTAGTCTGATAACCTTTTGGTAAATCAGGATAAAAATAATGTTTACGGTCAAACCTGCTAATTCGAGCTATATCTGAATTAAGAGCTTTTCCGGCCTTAATGGCAAGATTAACTGCTTCACGGTTGAGTACGGGTAGCATTCCGGGTAAACCAAAATCTATAGGACTAACAACTGTATTTGGATCAGCTAAGCGAGCGTCATTATCAGCGCCACTAAATAGTTTAGTTTTAGTTGCAAGCTGAACATGGCATTCAATACCAATAGTCATGTCATACTTTGCTAAAGTCTTTTCATCAATCATTATATTGCACCTATATCTTTTAAGGCTTGCTTAAAACTATCTAGCGCCACACGAGCATTGTCGTAACTTACTCGAACATCTGATTCATGTGCAACTTGATTTCGTAATTTGTGAGCAGCCCAAACAGCATTACGATTAGACAAACTATCACCAGAGCTTCTTAATCTTTCTCCCATATTCTGTCCCTTGAACCCGCGTTCTTTTAAGGCCTGGTCGAGTAATTTATCTGCGTTAAGTACTACCAAATGAAACGAAGAAGGTTCATCGGATTTTAGTTGCTTCTCAACGCTCAACCATTTGCTTCGATAATAGTCTACGTTTAGATATTTCTTACCATTTTTTCCAAACGTCATCATAGCGAATAATGCGACGCCAACAATTAATATCGCAGCGAGCATAAATATTACAGCCTGATCCATTATTTTACCTCCATTGATTTAGCAAGCGACAACAGCAAAGCATCGTCGCGCCTATTTCCAATTAATTGAACGCCTACAGGAAGTCCCAACTCGGTAATACCAGCAGGTACATTAATGGCGGGTAGCCCAGCCAGTGAAGCAGGTACGGTCATTATATCTGACATATACATTTTTATAGGATCTTCAGTATTTTCACCCAATTTAAACGCTGGTGTTGGGGCCGTAGGACTGATTAAAATATCATAGCTCGTAAACAATTCGTTAAATTCATTGCATAAAATAGTTCGTGCTTTTTGAGCCTGCAAATAATACGCATCAAAAAAGCCGCTAGACAGAACATAGCTACCGATCATAATCCGTCTTTTATTTTCTGTCATAAAACCATCGTCTCGGCTCATTCCATAAAGCTCAGACAGTGTCTTCGCCTTCTTGGATCGCACACCAAAGCGAACACCATCATAACGGGCAAGGTTGCTACTAACTTCAGCTGGAACAATTATGTAATACATAGCCAGTGAATATTTGGCAGTAGGCATAGAAACTTCTTCGACAACGTGACCCGCCTCTTTTAATCGCTCAATGTAACTCTTTGTAATACTTCGGACCTCAAGGTCAACACTATCAGTCATAGATTCGGATATAACACCAATTTTTAGATTTAAAGGAACTTCATTTTTCACAGAAAAGAAATCTGGAAGTGTAGTCATATCCTTTGCATCGCGACCTGACATTATATCCATGACAAGCTCGGCATCTTCAGCGTCCGTAGTGAACATTCCTATAACATCAGTACTACTAGCCATTGCGACTACCCCATAGCGACTCACAGTGCCATAGGTTGGCTTAACACCAACAACACCGTTAAAACTAGCTGGTTGACGAATCGAACCACCGGTATCACTACCTAGTGCAAACGGTACAATATCAAGAGCCGTAACAACGGCTGATCCACCACTACTTCCACCAGCAACCCTATCTTTATCATAAGTGTTCATAGTCGGACCAAAAGCTGAGTTTTCAGTACTACCACCATGTGCAAAGGCATCAAGATTGGCTTTGCCTATACATATAGCCCCCTCGGCCTCTAGTTTCTCAACTGCAGTTGCTTGCAAAGGTGCTTCAAAATTTTCAAGTATTTTACTAGCTGCAGTTGTCGGTGCCCCGAAAGCTAGAAAATTATCTTTTACTACAAAAGGAACTCCAGCAAGACGACCCGATATATCGCCTCTATCGACAGCCTCTGCCCTCTCGAGAGCCCTCTCGCGAGTTAAGCTGAGGAGTGCATGATATTCGCTCTTACTTTCAGCATCAGCCAAAGCTTTTAGTACATTATCTTTAGCGCTTTTATTTAAAAAATCAGAAATCTTAACCATTTAAAGTACCTTTGGAACCTTTATTTGTCCATTACTACTATCTGGAGCAATTGCAATTAAATCATCACGATCGATACCGTAATCGTCAATAACGTCGTCTCGCCAAACATTCTCAAGATCAGTAACCTGATATGTAGGATCAACGCCTGTCGTATCAAGCTCTTGAAGCTGGTCAACATAATCCAATATCCCAGCAATATCTTTCCTTAAATTATCGACTTCTTGGTCGCTAAGGGCTAAACTACTTAATTGTGCTAGATGTTGCACATCTTCACGAGATATTTGCGTCATATAGACATTATAGCGTCAATACGAACATATGAACAGATTTAATTAAATTCTCATTGAAGATTTAACAGTATGTATAAACGTCGCTAGCATAATAGAAAACATAAATAGATAGAATAATAAGATATACATTCCTATACCACTAAAAACCGTGTCGAAAGCTGTTTTCGATACGGCAAATGAAAGCGCATAACCCCAATAAGCAGCCCCAAATAAGCTAGCAAAAACAGATATATATAAAATTACTCTAGTTGTGGTAAGTAATGTTAATGCTAGTAATAGCGTGGTTGCAATAGCGAAATGACCCGCAATTGCACTAAAATCAGCTGAGCCAAGATTTATGCTAAAACCTACTACTTGAATACCGGAAACAGCACCATCGACAATCGGCACATCCTTTAATAATCCCGAAAATAGTTGTATATAATATACCAAAGCTACAGCAGAAGTTATAAAAAATATAACTGATAAAATATAATTCAAAACAGGCAACCTATAAGAAAATGGCCTGTAGCTAGTTTCTTTTATTGGTTGTGGTAGGTTATTTTTAGCTTTCACAGAAACTGGTTCTGAGTATGGTTTCAAGGTTGGATCTACCTCAGGTTTCTTAACCTCTATGTTAGAACTATTCATGCCATAATCTTCGCCTAATGTATCACTAGGCACGCTTGAAACACCATTAGAAGCTTGTGGTAATCCAATATCAATCCGATCAACGCTACCTTGTGGTGGCGTTGGCGTCGGAACCCGATCCGCTACTGGTCTTGGGCCCGTCTGTGAAGGCATCTTAGATTCCCTCAGTATATCTGCTTCATTTCCAATTGGTGTAAGATTTGTCATACCCGCCTATTCTTCTTATGCTAACTTTTAGCATACATTTTGAGCGAGTATTAGTCAATTATATTAACGTTGCTCTATAAAGGTATGTGCTTTACCACTAGCCCCAGCACGTCCGGTACGTCCAATTCTATGGATATAGTCTTCGTAGTTTTGAGGGGTGTCAAAGTTAATAACGTGTGAAACGTTTGGAATATCAAGTCCTCGGGCGGCTACATCGGTTGCAACCATTACGCGAACTCGTTCGTCTTTGAATTGTTTCAATGCTCGCTGTCTTTGTGATTGATTTTTGTTACCATGGATTGCAACAGAAGGTATACCACTATTATCAAGGTGGTCACTCAATCTTTGGACACCAAACTTAGTTTCACCAAATATCAAAACCTTATCATAATCTACGCCCTTAAGCATTTCTGTAAGCAACTCGACTTTGTGGTTCTTGTCTCTCGCTTCTACGACTGTCTGTTCAACATGCTCACTAGTCTCACTCGTACGAACTGAGACGGTTTCTGGATTCTTCAAGAATGTATTAACTAAAATCTGAATCTCAGGTGTTATCGTAGCGCTAAAGAATAGAGTCTGACGATCGCTAGGCATCTCATTTACGATTGAACGTATGTCTGGCAAGAATCCCATGTCTAGCATACGATCAGCTTCATCAAGTACAAGAGTCGTAGTATTGTCTAATCGAATTAGACGTCGGTTAATAAGATCCTTCAAACGTCCTGGGGTTCCGATGATAAAGTTTGGTCGACGCTTCAAATCACGTATCTGACGATCGACACTTACACCACCAACTACTAAAGCAGAATATAGGTCTAGGCCTTTTGCAAATTCTCTAAATTGCTCATCAATTTGCTGAGCAAGCTCACGAGTAGGGGCAATTATAAGCACACTAGGTCTCAAAGATATTCCAGTTTGACGTTCGATAATAGGTAGCAAGAATGCAGCCGTTTTTCCAGTACCAGTGTTAGCTAGACCAATGACGTCCTTACCTTCAATAATATAAGGTATGGCTTGATCCTGAATAGCACTTGGAATTTCATAACCCTTGACACTAATATTGTGTTTTAATTGAGGACTAAATGGAAAGTCGGAAAACTTATGAGTTGACTCATATGGAATCTCATCAGCTTTTTCAATTGCTTTATTTATAAATTTACTTGGGTGAATATACTTTTTTGCTGGTCCACGGTTACCACCTGGTCGACGACCGCCGCCAAAAGATCGGCCACCACGGTTGCCGCCTTGAGGGCGTGAATTACTTGATCCGCCGAAGCGTTTTTGTTGATATGCCATAAAAAATAGGCCTTTCTGTTATTTGATTGCTGTTTTGCAGTCTTATCGCTCGCTTAGTGCGAGTGTGAGAGAACAGCGAGAGGATATTTCGGTGGCAAGCGCAGTTTTTTATTTTCTTTGGCGCTAAGTCTTTGAAAGAGGCTCGACATTCATCGAATGCAATATGATAATAATAGCACAGAAACTATTGTTTTGCAAGTGTTACCTGCTTATGTTTTTGTTATTCATTTGTAGCAATATACTACGATGGCGAACATTAATATACCTAACTAACGATATAGAGACGGCTACCATCATTACAAAGACACTGAGTACAATTATAGAAATTTGGTAGATATTAGAGAGTGAAGCAAATTTTGGAGAAATATCAGCACTAGTTCCAAGTTGACTCCTAGTTGTCTTGGCTAGTGACGACGACAAATAATTATAAGAGTAATTATCTTCTATCCACTCAAAATCACTCAACGCAGACACAAAATCACCCTCGTTATAACTTTTTAAAGCCGCGTACCAGTGTTCATTGATAGCGCTATCTTTTTTTAGTACAATATTGTTCTTATCAAGCAAAGCTTTGATATCAGCAATGTCTCTAATCGTAGCATCACCAAAACACATAAGATCTGCACATTCTATATTCGCATATGTGTTTAGTCCAATCTGATCGCCGTTTATATCAAGGGCGGGGCCACCACTACTACCCTGAGCAACCTGAACGTCACTTATTATCAGTTTGCGAGAACCGACACTAGAATCCTCGCCAATCTTCTTAACGATTCCTTGGGTAACGCTCGGCACCGTCTGCCACTTACTGGTGTCAACTGACCCATCAACAAATGCCGGATAACCTATGGCTATTAATTGATCCCCTAGACTTAGATTATTTATTGTACCGAGATTAATATATGGATAATCTCCATCAATCTTAAGCAGGGCAACATCAGAGCTATCGAAACCTTTACCTTGCGCAAGCGCTTGCTCAGCTGATTCAAGATTAAAATCTTTATCTATAAATTTCGCTTCTTTTATAGAATCGGCTAATCTTACAGACATCCTGCTTCTACTGGTGTCGAGACGAACAGGCTCATTGCTAATCTGAACCGAGTAAGTAGTGTTCTGATTTGATAATATAATCCTATCTTTTGGTATTAATTTCACTATTGAAGTAGCGGCGTCTTGCATTTTGTTGTTGTCAGAAAGGTCTCTCAAATAGCCACTTGCCATGTCATAAGATATCAATTTTTGCGAATAGAGGTATTCTAATATTTCAGAGTACTTAGAAACAGAAGTAATTGACTGGGAAACTAACGAATGATCAGGTAAGTCTATAACGTGGCCATTTGTAGAGATATAGCCATCGCTAGAAATAATCGACCCACTACCCACTCCCGCAGTACAAACATCCTTGTTATCAATATCCAAATCAAGCTTTAATATTATATCGGCACATCTGATTGTTAAAATCCTGACAACCGCTGGCTGATTTTTTGCCACAACACTAATAAGATTTGCGTTATTTAAAGGTTTAACTATATTGGATGTATTATCCGGTAATTCCAAGCCTTTGATCGAAATGATATTATCATCAGTCTTCCCCAGTAGAATACTAGATCTATAGCTATCAACGCTTGTTCTATAACTAACATAAAGAAGTGAAAAGCTAACTAGTAAAAGAACGACAACTACAAACAGAATACCTAAAATAATACTTACATTTCGACTCAATTTATAGTGGCGCGCGAAGGCCTCGGCCTCATGATTCATGGGTCGATTATAGCATAAGCCTTAACATGAATTAAGACACAAGCTATAAATGACTTTTTATATCAGCGATGGTGTCGCGCAGTTCTGCCGCTTTTTCAAACTCTAAGTTAGCGCTCGCAAACTCCATCTGACCAGTTAGTTCACGTATCAAGCCAGGATATTCATCTTTAGGTATTTTTTTAAGATTAAGTTTGTTTTTGTCGCTTTCCTTCTTTGGAATTATGGCGCGCAAGCCTTCACCAATTTCTTTCGCAATACTTTCGGGTATTATGTTATTGTCTGTATTATATTTGATCTGAATACTGCGTCGACGATCAGTCTCGTCTATAGCTCGACGCATCGAGTCCGTTATCTTGTCTGCATACATATAAACCTTACCTTCGACATGTCTAGCTGCTCGTCCAATAGTTTGTATTAGAGCATTACTACTTCTGAGAAAACCTTCTTTATCGGCGTCCATAATAGCTACCATACTAACTTCTGGTAAATCCAAACCTTCTCGTAGTAGATTTATTCCAACCAAAACGTCAAAAACTCCCGAACGAAGATCCTTTAATATATCGCCACGATCTAGAGTGTCAACGTCACTGTGTATGTAGGCTGTTTTTATGTCTATATCCAGAAGATATGAAGAAAGATCTTCGGCCATGCGTTTCGTTAAAGTAGTAACTAAAACTCTCTGATTTTTAGCTATCCTTTCTCTTATTTCAGCGATTAAATCGTCAATCTGACCTTCGATTGGTCGAATTATTATCTCTGGATCGATTAATCCGGTCGGACGAATGACCTGTTCAGCTGGCTTTGGACTATGACTAAGCTCATATTCACTAGGTGTTGCTGACACATATATAGCTTGGTTAATGTGTCTGTCAAACTCTTCGAACTTCAAAGGCCTGTTATCAAGAGCAGAAGGCATCCTGAACCCATAATCAACCAACACCTCTTTTCTGGCTCTGTCACCGTTATACATGCCTCTAATTTGAGGTAACGTCATGTGGCTCTCATCAATCAACAATAGAAAATCATCTGGAAAATAATCCATCAATGTAGCGGGTTGCTCACCGGCTTCTCGGTTAGTCAAATATCGGCTATAGTTTTCAATCCCTTTTACAAATCCTGTCTCTTCTAGCATCTCTATGTCGAACTTAGTACGCTGTGCTAGGCGTTGCGCCTCTAGTAATTTGTCGTTCTTTTCGAAATATTCCAAACGCTCACTAAACTCTTTCTTTATGTTTTCGATAGCCAAAGTCAGTTTTTCTTTAGGAGTTACATAGTGGCTGCTAGGAAATATAGTTATAGTCTTTGGTTCACCGATAATCTCACCGGTTAGCGGATCAATCCTAGTTATTCTATCTACTTGATCACCAAAAAATGATATACGGTAAGCCATATCGCTTCCAGCTGGAAAAACATCTACGACGTCACCCTTAACTCTGAATGTTCCACGATGAAAATCGATGTCATTTCTTTGATATTGAATATCCGTAAGAAGCCTCACGAATTTGTCTTGCTGGCGACGCTCGTCAACACTAATAACTATCGACATGGTTGAGTAGTCATCTGGTGAACCAATACCATATATACAGCTGACACTCGCAACTATGATAGTATCGCGTCGCGTCAATAAAGCAGTTGTAGCAGCATGACGAAGTCTATCTATCTCATCATTAATCTTGCTGTCTTTCTCGATATAGGTATCGCTACTCGCCATATAGGCTTCTGGTTGATAATAATCAAAGTAACTAACAAAGTAATGCACCTCATTGTCTGGAAAAAATGACTTGAACTCACTATACAGTTGCGCTGCTAATGTTTTATTGTGGGCAATAATTAATGTAGGTACTTGACGATTAGCGATAATATTTGCCATAGTGAACGTCTTACCGCTTCCAGTTACACCCAAGAGTGTCTGTTCACGTACTCCAGACTCAAGGCCGCCTATTAAACTAGCTATAGCCGAAGGTTGATCTCCGGTTGGCTGATACTCGGTATGAAGTTCAAATTTTTGGCTCATCTAACTATTATAGCCTATTGAATATTTTTGTGAGCTTAGCCATTTCCAGAACGATGTGGAGATATATGCCGGTCATCACTATAATAATCAAACCCTACATATTTTTCGTCCAAAGCGGCTATAACTTTATCGACTAATCGACTTGGATTAGTGTCAAAAATAACGCTCTTTGAGTGAGGGGCGTCTATATTCTCCAGGATAGTTGGAATATAATCTGCTAAACCGCCACTACCCAACAAAACTCCACAAACTTTATTGCTCTCGAGCGCCGTCGAAAATTCGTGCAAACTACCCATGCGCCCGCCGACTGTTATAACTGCGTCGCTACTACGCACCAAATGAACATCACGGCCCACATAATCCATACCTGTAAAATTAATATAGTCAAACTCAACAGTAGGAAGTTTATACACCGTAACGTGTTCACGGAACGAATTAGCAGGTGAAAAGCCTATAGACAATCCTTTTCTATTTTCTACGCTATCAGCGCCTTTAGCGGCATACCAAGGTAAGCCAACAGTTGCTCCAGTGAGCAAAATTTTACCTTTCGAAACAATTGTTTTTCCGAGATCAAAAGCTAGTTGGTGAGCTGCTTGTACTGTATCTCCGGATGCAGCGCCCGATACGCATATTTGATATCTCATTATTCTGTATACTCCTGTACTTTATAATTTTGTGGTGCGGTTTTTATGTAACTTTGTAGGGCATTTTTATCCAGTAGGCCTGCTTGAGCACCCAACTGCTGTACGACACTCATTGAATTGACAGGAGCCCACGAGATAGCAGTCTCTAGGGATTCGCCTAGTGCTAGAGCGGCAACCATAGTCGACGCAAAAGCATCTCCGGCCCCAGTTCTATCATACGGAGGGGCTGGATCTGGGTAATTCGGCATTGATAAAAACTTATATTCACCAGATACGTATGCTCCGTCTGGCCCATCAGTAATAACAACCACTTCCGGACCCAGTTCATGTAGGGCAAAAGCCAGATTCTTGATAGAATCAAGTGGCTTTCCAGTCACTAGAGCGGCTTCTTCTCTATTCATAAATACTATATATGAACGTTTATATATCTCAGCCAACTTCTCAACGCCCCATTTGAAATGGAACGTCCCAGGTTGAAATGCTAATTTAATTTCAGGATTAGCATTTAGATATTTCATCATATCTTCGTGTAATTGCCACGAATTCTCGCTTAACATCGAAAGATATACCCAGTCTGGCTTGATTGTTGACTCTTGCCAAGCATAGGTATAGTCTTCATACTTTATTAATATCGTTCTATCGGCTCCATATCGAAGCGCAAAATGATAGTTAGACTTAAAACCAGCCTGAACAGAGACAGTAGATGTGTCAACATTTTCATCCGCAAGATATTTGAGCGAGTCCTTACCGGGCTGATCATCACCTATAAAAGCCATCAAACCAGCGCGCAACCCAAGTCTTGATAAAGAAACGGCTGCATTAGCACTATTTCCCACGGCCTGAATGATGTCAACTCGCTCATACGGAGGTTTTGATCCAAAATCCATACTAAGCCTCTTAGAACCGTCACTCTGCTCTACAACTTCGGCTTCATCGTCTTTTAGTTTTATAAAAGCATCTGTCACGATATCACCAATTGTTAAAATAAATGGTGTATCATTGCGAATATTTTTTAGGTGTTTTGTTCTACTGTTATGAAGTTTATCTTCATCCAAAACCAATCCGGTGTCTATCGAAAGCGCCATACCAGACTCATGATCAACTCTTGGATGTGACATATATCTGTCAATTATCTCACCCCTAAGACTGCGCTGTCCGTGCGATATAATTCGATCATCGAAACTAATTTCATGATGTGAATTCTCAACTATATCAATCAAATTAAATGAAACTACCTCGCCGTCAAAAGACATCAATACAAAGTCTGAATCAATAAAAATAAATTCCTTATTTTTATTGATAGCAGAATTTAACGACAGATAAACCTCGCGGGCAGTGCTATCAGATGGATCCAATCCAAGCGAACGCATTATTTCGTGAGCTTTATGCGTAATATCAGCAATAACTCTAGTGTCTACTCCGCTCATTCCTGTTGCTTTTTCTAGATTACGAAGCCCCACGCTAAACATTGGTTCATCAATATTTAAAATTTGTTGTAAAAACTTTGACACC
>Ga0100403_1001990_pt1 | contig 17094 bp, 22 predicted proteins | sample CryGeymet201501t_FD_83663 | JGI IMG/M metagenome (GOLD analysis project Ga0100403, IMG submission 83663) | Groundwater microbial communities from Crystal Geyser aquifers in Utah, USA - Crystal Geyser metaG 2015-01t | ecosystem: Environmental > Aquatic > Deep subsurface > Groundwater | place...
CATATCTATCAATCTTCGTCGGAGTGCTCATTTTGGTCGCGCTCCTGGTGGTCGGCATTCTCGCAACTGTCCGCATCGTGTGGCCCGCTCTTATCGGCTGCATCATCCACTGGTGGCAGACTCGCGAATGGAAGCCCCGCGAGGCCCTGCGCTCACAGCTTTTCACCATCGCGAACAAGCTCGGTCCGACGCCCTGATCCCATGACCCGCCCGCAGAATCACGACCTGCCGACCATCGCCATAGCCTGCGCATTTATTGCGCTGGCATCAGGCTGGGTGCTGTTCGTGACGGGTTGCGGCTACGCCAAGCACAAAAACCCGCCGCTCTACCTGGAGTCGAGCGCAGCCGCCGCGCAGGAGGCGGCCCGCCTGCACGCCCGCGACATCGGCGGCATTTACCACGAAAACCTTTGCTGTGGTTCGATGCGGCCGACGATCCAGACCCACGACTGGATCGTAACCCTGCGCACGCCCTGGCGCGCCGAACTGTTGGGCCGAATTGTGCAATATCGTGTGGGGCCGGGCACCAATTATCTGCACCGGCTGGTGAGCGGCAACGCGACCTCCGGCTTTATCGCATCCGGCGACAATAATCCTTACAGCGAGTCCGGCTTTCGCGTGACGGCAGACAACTACGTCGATGAGGCCGTGGCCATCTACCGGGAGGCACCGCGATGAGGCCGGAAATCAATTCCCGGCACGAGGGCGTGCCAGCTACATCAATCCTTTGTGGGCGGGACGCCCTCGTCCCGCATTCAGCTTGGCGGCGCGGCGTGGCCATAGTTTTGCTCTTTTGCGTGGCAGGGTGCTCCAGCGTCAATGTTCGCGGGTCGCGCCTGTTGCCGTGGAACTGGTTTTCTCCGGACCGCGTGGCCCAGCTTGAAAAGGTTGAGGCCCGCACCACCGCCGCCGAAACCGTAGTCGTCAAGGCCGCCCAAGTGGAAAACGCCAAAACAATCGAGGCATTGAAAACCGCGCCGCAAGCCGACCGCAGCGTGCAGGTGGCCAGCCGCACGAGTGCCAATGCGCAATTGCTGCTCGACAAGGCCGTGGGTGGCATCAGCCCCGAGGAAGCGCTCAAGCTGCGCGATACCGTGGCGGCTCTGGTGAGCGAAAATGCCGAACTGCGCGCCGCCGGCGAGGCCAGCCAGCAAAGTGCGGAGCGCACTCTGGCCAGACAGGCCGGCAAACTCGACGAGCTGCGAACAGATATGGCTGCATTAACCGAAAAGCTCAAGTCGGCTGATCTGGCCCACCAAGCCACGGCGGCAAAATACCGCAAGCTGTGGTTTTGGATTTACGTGATTGCCGGGGGTTGGCTGGCGCTGCAACTGCTGGCAGGCGCATCCAAATTTTACCCGGCGCTTTCCCCGCTGGCCAAAGCTGCCGGGCACGTGACCGCGCCGATCCTGCAAGCGATGAACAACCGCGTGCACACCGCCGTAGGCAAGGCTTTGGCCGCCGCCGATAAGCTCAAGGACGGCACCGCCGATATTTTACGCCAACACCTCGACGCCACCACGGACGAGGCGGAACAACGACAAATCAGGGAAGCCTACGAAATATCCGCCCGCACATGAGTGAACAAACTGCAGAACGAACCCTCCAATTTAATCCGGAAAGCCGCATCAGTCTGCCTGTGGCTTTCCTGGTATCCATCCTGGCCCTTTGTGCGATCAGCTATGCCGCGTGGGCGACCACGCGGGAACAAGTGACCCGCAACACCAATGACATCGTGGAAATCAAGAAAGAGCAGCAGGCCACCTGGGAAATCCTCATCCGGATCGATGAAAACGTGAAGCAGCTCAAGAAAGCCGCCAATAACTGATTTGGCGCCGAATAACCCATGTCCTACCAACCACTAGGAAGACGCGACAACCCGAGTGCGGGGGAGATAGATCCCGCCCTGTTGGGCTTTCGTTCGCGCATCCAGCCCTCGGCCCTGCCGGCGGGGATTGCGGCCTACATGGAGAACATGCGGTGCAATCGCGGCACGGCCCGGGTGCGCAAGGGCACCAAGGCCCTGGCCACGGACATCAACTTGAGCGAGCCGGCGGTGATCCTGGACTTTGATCTGCCCACGGACTATCCGGTGACGATCACCGAGAGCGCGGGCACGGCCACGGCCACCTTTACCGTAGGTCGGGCAAACACGTGGCAGGTTGGCGATGTGATCAGCATCGATGGCGCCGATCAGCCGGAATACAATGGCGACGTGACGTTGACCGCCGTCAACACCAGCGGTCCGGACATCGTATCGATCGAGTATGCTGTCTCCGGCAGCCCCACCAGCCCGGCCACGGGCACAATCCTGGCCAGCATGGGGCCGTATGTCATCGATACCGACAACGACGGCGTGCGCTGCGCCTGCGTGTTTACGAGTCCTGGCTACGTGGAGGGGATTCTTTTTGCTACGACCGACCGCGCCTTTCTCTACCGCTACGATACCGCCACGGCCCAGATCGCCTACCCCACGGGAGAACAGGTGGAGCAGTCCGACAACTGCCACCTCGAGCAATACCTTGATTCCGTATACTTGTTTCGCGGCTACCAGACCGCCGTGCCCCTGGCGGTGACGTCGATCACGCGCAGTTCGCTCCTCTGCACGGTAACGACTACCACCGCCCACAACCTCGCCACGGGCGACTGGGTTTATACGTCCGGCGGCGGCACGGGCGAACTGGAATACAACGGTCTGTTTCAGATCACGGTGGCAGATACCGATGAATTCACCTACTCGATCAACGCCGGCACGCCCACCAGCCCGGCCACGGCGGCAGACTTCAGCGTGCGGCCCTGCAAGGCGCCGCTGGTGTGGGATGGCGACACCGCCAACGACTTTGTGGCCGTGCCGAGCGGCGACCATGCCGATGTGGTGACGGATCCCACGCTGCGCCGGATGCCACCGGCGGACTGGTGCGCGGAGTTTACGCGCCGCCTGATCGTGCCGAGCGGCCGCGATCAGCTGCTGGCCTCGGATTTTAGCGACGCAGACACGTGGGATCTGCAATACGCGCAACTGCGGATCCGGCCCGGCGGCAACGACTGGGTGGTGGGCGGCTTGCCGTTTCAGGACCGGGGCTACCTGGTGCTTTACCGCAAGAGCGTGCATTTTATCTATTTCGCCACCACGACCGCCGCGCCCTCAGGGGTGCAGGAAGTCACGCGGGCCTTTGGCTGTGTGGCCCGGCGCACGGCCGTCAATACCGGCGACTATGTGCTGTGGCTCTCGGATCTGGGCGTGCTCGGTTGCCGAACCGACCAGAACCTGAACCTGATCCCGCTGGCCCGCCCGCTGTCGGATCCCGTCCAAGACCTCATCGACACGATCAACTGGACCACCGCGGAAAATGCCGTGGCGAAGTATTGGAACAACCGGCTTTACCTGGCAGTGCCGGTGGGCACCTCCACGATCAACAACCAGGTGCTGGTGTTTAATTTCCTGAACCGCACGCAGGACTCGCCCCTGGGCGAATGGGAAAGCGTGGATACGTTTCAGGGCGATTTCGACGTGAAGGATTTCCTGATCCTCGACTATGCCGGCCAAAAGCGCCTGCACGTCATCACCAGCTATGGTTTTGTGTTTCTCTACGAACAGCTCGACAGCGACGAGTGGGGCAACACCAGCGGGGAAATCGGCACCTATCCGGTGCCCGGGCGCATCCATCTGCGCGATTTCCAGCTTGGCAGCATCCTGCGCAAGAAGTTCAACCGGGCCCGGCTGCGCACGCAGTTGGAAGTGGGCGACACGTTCAGCGTGGATTTTCTGGTGCGCAACCCCGACGCGGAAACCAGCCTGCTGGTCTACAGTGCCGACACCGAAACCGATGTGGACCATGTGCTGCGCGTGCCGCGCCTGCGCGGCGAGTCCGGCACGATGCAGATCGTGACCTCGGCCGGCCGCCCGGAATTTCGCACCTTCGGAATCGAGGGCACAGTCGTCAACGACGGTAACAACACGAGGAAATAATCATGCCAGCACCCACCCTTGTAATCGGATATACCTGGAGCAGCGGCCTGCGCGTCAACAGCTCGCGGCTCAACCAACAGGTCAACAGCGCCACGATCAACGTGTCCGCGCCGGGCAAGTTTCCCGTGCGCCTGATCGCCAGCTCCGGCGCCGGCGTCTGCGATGGCGAGGCCGACTTGACCGACCTGGTGACGACCCTCAGTCGCCCGTCCCGCGTGCAGATCAACGGCCTGACGCCGCTCTCCTACGGTGCCACCACGGATCTGAATTTCGACAGCGGCACGGATCTGCGCAGCGTGACACTCGCGGGCGATATTACCTTTACCACGTCCAACCGGGCCGCGGGCAAGAGCATCGTGCTGCGGATCATCGCCGATGCCAGCGTGCGCACCTTTACGTTTCCCGCTGGCTGGGTCTTTGTGGGGGACAAACCGGCCAGCATCGCCGCCAGCAAGGTCGGCCTGCTGGTCCTCATGTGCAACGATGCCAACGACAGCGGCATCGTGGCCGCCTACTCCGTGCAAACCTGATGCTCGCCGCCCGTTTACTGCCCATCATCGCCAACCGGCGCAAATTGTCGGTCGCCCTCTCCGGAGCGACCGCCAGCGCAAGCTCGGTCGGCAACGGGCCGTTTACCACCAATGCGATCACGGCCACGCCGGCGGGCGGAGTCACCCCCTACGCCTACAGTTGGGCCAAGGTGAGCGGTGACACGTTTACGATCGGTGCGGCCACTGCCGCGACCACCGATTTTAGCGCCAGTGGCACCGCTCCGGAGACCAAGGGCGCGACCTACCGTGTGACGGTGACCGATGCCGCCGGCGTGGTCGTGACGGCCGATGTCACCGTTTCCATGCAGTTCCAAGTGGCCGGCCTCAGTGTGAGCCTGGACAAGAGCACGGCCAGCGCCAGCGATACCGGCAACGGACCGTTTACGACCGACACGGTGACAGCCTCGCCGGTCGGCGGCGTGGGCCCCTACAGCTACCAATGGGAGGAAGTAAGCGGCGACACCGTGAGCGCCGGCAGTGGATCCTCCGCGGGCACCAACTGGAGCGCCAGCGGCACCGCCCCGGAGACCAAGGCAGCGGTATGGCGTTGCAAGATCACCGACAGCCTGAGCACCGTGGCCTACTCGGCCAATGTCGCGGTATCGATTGCCTTTAACACCGTGGCCCTGAGCGTGAGCCTCGACAAATCGAGCGCCTACGGCGAGAACCTGCTGGGCGCCGGAGAAAGCGGCGATGCCGCCACCGATACCGTGACGGCTACGCCGGTCGGCGGGGTGAGCTCATTTACCTATGCCTGGGAGCTGGTCAGTGGCGACAGCAGCACCAGTGCTACGGCCGCCAGCTCGGCCGCCAGCGCGTTTACCCGCAATTCCATTGTGCAGACCCACTACAACAGCACCTGGCGCTGCAAGGTGACCGACAGCCTGGGCACCATCGCCTACAGCGACCCCGTGGCCGTGCTCCTGGAGTTTGAACCATGAACGCGGTCGATCAGGCCAAGGCACTCTACGCGGACCACGGGCTCAACCTTGGCCGCGAGATTGGCGCGTTTCTCGACATGGGCGACGTGGTGCTGGCCACGGCCGACCGCCTGCTCCTGGCCCGGCCCATCGTGCTGGAACGTCCGCGCGAGTGGCCGCCCCGCAGCGCGCCCGACGCGTGGTATGTGCGCCTGGCGGTGGGTCGTGGCGCACTCGCCTGGTTTATGGCGCAGATGCCCTACCACCTCCCCTTCCTCGCGTGGCGTCGCGGTTTCCGCGGCGATCCAAACCTCCGTATTTATCCGACGCAACAATTCAAAGAAAGGCTCCTCAAATGGGCGGCAATACAACAGTAGAAGCACCAGACCCGATCGATCCGGCAAAAGTCGGCCGCGATTCCCTGCAAACCCAGATCGATCTGGCCCCGGCCCAGTATGCGGCCGAGTCTACCTACCGCCCGCAGTATGCGGCGCTCGACCAAAAGATCCTGGCCGACAGCCTTTTGGGCACCAACGGCGCTCCCGGCCTGGTGGAACTTTACGGCACCGCCGGCCAGCAGTTGAGCCAGCAACAGATCGATGCCAACCGGGCCCAGCGCGAGGCCGATGTGGCCGACGTCATGGCCCTGGGTCCACAAGCCCGCCAAGCCTACCTGGCGGCAAATCCCGAGCTCGCCGCGACCATGGCGCAGCTCGATGCACGGGTGAACGGCGCCCGGCCCGTCTCGGACCTCACGACCAAGCTCCGGGCCGATGCGGCCAACTATGACCAGAAAACCGCCATCCAGCAGGAGCTGGAACGGCAGGCCCAGCAGGAGCTCGCGGCCAATGGCACGCTGAGCGCCACCGACTTGCGCACGGCGCAGCAGACGGCCCGGGCGGCCAACGCGACCAATGGCCTGTATGATTCCAACAACAGGATCGGCGCGGAGATCCTGGGGGCAGATTCGCTGCTCCGAAGCCGTCGCAACGATGCCCGCACCTTTGCCAGTGGAGTGGATTTGGCTGGCCAGCAAGCGCTCAATGCCGGCCGATCCTTCGCCGGCGGGGTAGCCGAGTATGACCGGGCCCTCAACAACGACGAACTGGCCCGGATGTTTGGCCTGGCCAGCACCTATCAATCGCAGGCCACTGATCCCTTCCAAATAGTGCTCGGCCGCAGCGGCGTGCCCGCGCAAACGCAAGGCGCCACTGGTCAGGCCGGCTACACCCAGCAGAGCGGCGCACAGATCTTTGACCCATTCAACGACAACATCACGTCGATCTACAGCGGCAACCAGGCCAACCAACTGGCCGCGCAGACCGCCACGGCCAACAACAAATCCGGTGTGAGTGGTGCCGCCTTGGGCGCCATCGGGACAATCGGCGCCGGCGCACTCATTGCATTCTAATGAGCTCCGCCACCAAAATCGCGGCCGCAAATGCCGCCATCGACCGCGTGCTGATGCAATACAACCAGCCGGCCTTGATGTGCTCGTTTGGAAAGGATAGCATGGTGCTGCTCCACCTGCTACTGCAACGCCGCATTGACCTGCCGGTGATATTCCACCGCGATCCGTGGTGGCCCGCCAAATATGCGTTTGCCGAAGAAATGATCCGGCGCTTTGGCTTGGAAGTTTACGACTGGGCCCCAAGTGCCGTCACGCTGTGGGAGGGCAAGGAAATCATGGCGTTTACCAACCACTACCAGATCGGGGCCAAACCTGGTGCAATTTTGCAACTGCCCAAAAACATCCTGCCCCCGGAGAGCGGCGAGAAATACCTGTGTGCGCTGCGCGATGTGCTCGCGCGCCCGACCGGCACTTTTGACTACCCCTGGGACTGCGTGTTGATCGGCCACAAATCGAGCGATGCGGATCAGATCGCAGGCAAGGTGACGCTGCACTGCGACATCAAGCTCAACAACGGGGTGGGCCCGGATGCGGCGTTTCCCCTGCGCACATGGACCGATACCGATGTGTGGAACTACATCGAGGAATACGAGGTGCCACAACAGGAGGACCGCTACGATGTGGCCAACCGGTGCGAACGCACGGACAAGCGGGCCAACAGCGACTATGCCCACGTGTGCATCGCCTGCTGCGACCGCAGCAAACCCGCCGCCTCCGTGTATTGCCCCAAGCTCAAATGCGAAGTTAGCAGTGCCCTGGACCGGGTGCCCTATGCCGCACCCAAATTTGATTACTACGGAGAGGAGGCCGCCCATGCTGCGCGTTAAATGTCGCAAGGCCCCGAGCCCAATCCATGGCCACGGCCTGTTTCTTGAGCAACCCGTGAGCGCCGGCACGGTGCTTTACTGCTTTGATCCGTCGATCGATGCTCGTCTGGATGCCTACACGGCCAGCGCGGAAATGCTGCACTTTGGCTATATCAACCCGCGCCGGCCGCACGAGGTGGTGATATGCGGCGATCTGGCCCGCTGGTGGAATTTTCCCGCCGAAGGAACTGCGGCCAACTCCATCGAAAGCGATCTGATCCTGCACGACGAACGCGCGATTGTCGCCGCGCGCGATCTCGCCGCCGGCGAGGAACTCACCATTTGCCTGTCGAGCGATGCCGACGCCCACCGAAAACTTCAACCCGCCATCCGCGCGGCCTAACACCATGCCTGCTAATCAATGGGATCATTCCAGCATTCTTCTCTCCAACAACTCCGGGGCCAATATCGGCCGCGGGATTCAGCAGGTGGGCCAGGCATTTGGCAAGGGCATCGAGAAATACTACGAGGCCAAGCAGCAACGTGAAAAGGAAGAGGCCACGGTGGACTGGCTCGACCAAAACGAGGAAGCGGTCAACCAGTTGTTCCCCCAACTCGCCAAGGTGAAAGATCCCATGGAGCGCAAGAAGGTGATCAAGGCCGGCATCAAGGGTGCCGGTCTCGAAAACCTGGTGCAGGTGAAAGCCTTCACCGAAAACCAGAAGCGCCAGGCCGCGCAGGATGAACAGATCGGGCAGTTGCGCGGCTTGCAGATCAACCAGGCCCAGCAACAACAAGCCGAGCAGGCCCGCCGCATGGAAGAAATGGCGGGGATAAATGCCCGGGCCGACCGCAGCCTTATGGGTGCCGGCACCAAGGGCATTATCCGACCCGAAGTGCAAGCCGACATGATCGATTTTGCCAGCTCACCCGCCGGCCAACTGCGCAAACAAGGCGTGCAGCTGACACCGGAGCTGATGATGCAGGTTTCGCAGGATCAGCTGCGGTATGGTGGGCGTGAGCTGCCAAAGCCCCAGAGCACCACCGGAAAGTTGCTGGCTGATCTGAATCTCGCCAAGGCGGAAGGCCGCGCGGAGGATGTTAAGTATCTGAAGGCTGCCTTGGACGAGGAAATCCTGCCATCGGGCATGATGCTGGAGACCGGCCCAAATGGTCAGTTCATATTTAAGCAGGGCAAAGGCTCTCTTACCACGCAGAGCACTACGCAGAGTCAGGAGCGGCAGTATCAATCTGAGCGGGTGATGAAGGAGGGCGCGGAGCTGCTTTCGAAACTCCGCCCGGAAGATCTTGGTTTTGCTGGCGTCGTGCAGGAGAGTTTCATCAACAAGGGGCTGGCGCAAATAGTCCCCGGCATGGCCGATTCATCCGTTTCGGCGCGCCGCACGCAGCTGCGACAATTCCGAGAGGTGGCACTAAAAACCATTTCATCCGACTCGCGGTTTTCCAATACTGACCGCAAGGCCATCGAATCGTTGCTGCCGGAGGATGGCGTGTTTGAAAGCTACCCCAGCGCGCGCGCCAAACTTTATGCAGCCATCGAGTTGATGTCGCGCCGCTCCTCGACGGAAGCCGAGCGCCGCGGCGAGAAATCCCTGGCCGATGCCACTCCAGAAGAACTGCTTGAAATGGGCCGTTCCGGCAAGGTGCCCAAAGAGCAGGCGGCCGCCCTTCTCCATGCGCTGCATCCGGATTTCGTGACCCGGCAAAAGGCGGGCACAAAATGAGCAGCAGCTATGAGGAAGCCTTGGCTTTGTTTGAGGAGCAAGGCACGCCGCTGGCTCCCGGCTATCAACGGGCCAAAGCCGCGCAGGATGCCGCTGCCCTGCAGCTCAACCTAAATGAGCGTGCCCAGGGAAACGTCGCCACCCGGCGGCACCTAGCGGAGGAAAACTATGTGCTGGAAAACTCCGTGGAAGGCGTGCCGCTGGACGTGTTCTCCGGCCTGCCCGGTGGCCCCCGGGCCAAGATGAGTTTCGAGCGCAACCTCGACAAGCGCGGCGAGTGGTTGACCAAGCAACCCGGCGTCGTGGGGGTGCGCAAAACGAAAGATGGCAGCAGCTTGATCGCTCGCGTGGCTGGCCCGAATGGGCCGCGGGATGTGCTGGTGGATGAACGTGGCTTTACCGGCCGAGATGTTGCCGAGATGGCAGGTGATTCACCGCAGATTCTGGCCACGGGTGCCGCTGCCATGGCCACGGGTGGACAATCGCTTTGGCTGCAGGCGCTGGCCACGGCCGGCGCGGGTTTCGCGGCCGGTGCCGGGCAGGATGCCATTGTGCGCGGTGCAAGTGGTGCCAATATCGATCCCGGGGAAATCGCGACCCAACGCGGTATCCAAGCAGGATTCGACGCCGGCATGCCGTTTCTGGCTGGCGGCGGGAAGCGCGCCCTGCAGGCCGTCGTGGCCCCATTTGGCCGCACTGCGGGCCTTCTGGAGCGCGAGGCGGCTGAATCGGCCGCACGGCTGAATGTGCCCCTGACTGCCGGCCAGCGCACGGGCAATCAAGCCGTGGCTCGTGCAGAGACCTTTGTCGGCAACCTGCCCGGCGGCGGCGCCCTCAAGAAACAGGCGGTCGCCCAAGATGAAGCGATCCGCAAGGTGCAGCAGTTTCTGATCGGGGCCGATCCTGCGGAAGTCGCCACGGAGTCCTCTATCGCCAGCCGGGCCAAGCCGATCATGGCCGGTATGCGCGCGGCCGATGAAGCGCGCACGGTTGCCCGCCGGGGATTGGCGACCGATGCCGCCCAGCGCGATGTGCAGGCATTGCTCGATGCCAAGATCGCGCCCAGCAAACTCACGCAGTCCGAGGCTGGCAACGTCCTGCGCACGACCGCCTACAAGCTGCGTGATGGTTTTCGGGCGCAGAGTCGCGCCAACTACGATGCCGTTTATGCGGCCGCCGGCGGTGCCGATGTCACCGTGCCGATGGCTCCGGTCAAATCGCTGATCGGTGGAATTAAAAAGGATACCAGTGAAGCGGCCAAGAATCTCGTGCCCGGCATCCGGACAATCCTCGGTTTTGGAGATGAGTTGCCCAAGCGTCTGCCACTGAATCAGGCCATCGAACTTCGCGCGACGATCAATGACCAGATTTCCCGCGGGTTGCCGATCGGCGATGTGTCCGACCGCTATCTGAAACGGGTGGCCCAGGCGTTGACCGTCTCGATTGAACAGGGCGTGGATTCCGCGCCGAATAAAACCCTCGGTCTCGCCCTGCAGTCGGCCAATCGCTACTACCGGGAAAACCTGCCAAAGTTTACCCAGCGCGGCGTGGCGGATCTGTTTAAGGAGGCCACGGATGGCGGCTTCGTGGATGACAGCCGGATCGTGGCGCGCCTCTTCGACGGCCGCGGCGATGTGGACATGATGCGGCGCACTGCACAACTGCTCGGTCCGTCAAGTAACGAATACCGCTCGATCGTGCGCACCGGCCTGCAGCGCATGATGGATGATGCGACTCCCCTCGGTGATGGTTACATCGATGCGGGGCAGTTTTTGCGGCGCCTGCACCAGCTCGATCCGGAGATCCGCCGCAGTGTGCTCGGCCCGCAGGTGGAAAAGTCGCTCGTCAGCTCCACGCAGATCCTCGGGCTGGCCCGGGGTGCCAAGATCGATGCGCAGGATGTGGAGAAGCTGCTGACGGCCAAGCCCGGCGCCACGGCTGACTTGTTGCGCACCGCCATCCGTCGCGAGAAGATTTATGACCAGCGCTACAATCGCACGATCATGAAGGACCTGGTGGACGGCAGTCTAGGCCCGGCAAATATCAATCCCGATGAATTTGTCTCGCGCTTCGTCGGCAATGCCAGCGCGCGCGATGTGCGCACCGTGCTCACCACCCTGCGACTAAAAGGAGGCAAGGACGTGGTCGAGGATATCCGCCGCCGCACGCTTGTGGATCTGCTCAACAAGTCCGGCCAGGGTTTCAGTCCGGACGATACGGTCAACACTGAGCTTGGCCGGATCGCCTACGATAAATTGAGCAAGACGCTGCGCAAGGATCCGGAAAAGCTATCGTTGATTCTTGGCAAGGAAACCATGACCGCACTGGAGGACCTGGCCAAAGTGTCAGCCGTGCGCGCCAAGTCCTCCGAGATCGGCGGCGCTGCCGGTCAACTTGTCACCAGCAATGTCATGGCCGCGATGATGAATCTGCAATTCAAGGACGTGCCGCGCATTCTGAAGAACCGCGTCATGGCCTCGCTGCTGACCACACCAGGCCTGAATAAATGGCTCACGCAAACTTCGCTGGTGGTTCCATCCACTCCCCGCCTGCGCGCCGCGCTCTTTGCCAGCCCGCCGGTGATCCGCTCGCTGATCGAAGAATTTAAAAACGAACCGGACAAACTCGGCCAAGTCCTCGAGGCCGCGCGTGCCGGCCCCGGTTTCGGGGAAGCCCGCCAACAGGCCAACGGCTACCGCGACGCGCTGTCGCTGTTCGATTTGGATGAACAGTAAAGATGACTATATTCACTCGCCCGGACTAAGAGATATTTCCGGAATGTTTTGCCAATATCCCACCCTACGCCCGCCCCAAATATAAAAGACCAAGGTGCTCAGGGAAATTGTGCACAATGCCCGTGCATTAGGCATCGAACTGGCACTGACCGAGAATTGACCGAGAAGCCCGGCTTCTCGTTTTCTCAAGGCCCGGCTTCACTGCCGGGCCTTTTTGGTCACGCCAGGCTGGGCAATGATCCGATCAAGTTGACATACCAGCGGGTCGTGGTGTGCACGCTGGTGTGACCAAGCCATTTGCTGACCAGGAGAATGTCCTTGGTCTTAGCGTAGAGTTCGGTGCCGGCCTGTTTGCGCCAATCGTAGGCGTGCCGGCGGGTCGCGGTGCTGGGTAAGGTGCCATCGGCCAGCGCGGCGTCGTAAACCGTGCCCATCCAGTCGTTGAGGGCCCGGTGGGTGACATCGTGCCGATCAGTCGCTGTCTCGCCCGGAATCAGCCATTCCCGGCCCGTAGACAGGCCCAGCAGTTCCTCCCTCAACCAGTCCGCCAGGGGAAGGTCCCGGATGGATCCGGCGCCTTTGACGACGAAATATGGCCGATTGGTGATCCGCATGATCCAACCCCGTGGCGTCTCGGTGATCCACTCCGCGGGTTTGCAGGCTTCCACCTCGCTGTTGCGCAGCCCCAGCCAGCGCATGCAAAGAAAGACCAGGTAGACGCCGGCGGCGTAAGGATCGGTGCCGGCCGCGGCCTTGAGCCCGGCAGATTTGGCAACAAATAACGCCGACTCGACCGTATCGAGAGGCACAAAGCTGAGATCCCGTTTGACCGCAAAATCGTCAGCATCGAGGAAGCCAGCCGGCCGCGGAGCATGGAGTTTGCGGAACGGTTTTTCGCCGGCAAAGATCGATCGGGCCTGGGTCAGGGTGCGATTGGCGGAATACTTGGCAGTTAGCATCTCCTCGCTCAAATCGTCGTGACCGGCCGCGCGCCCGGCCGCGATCACCGCGTCCTGGTAATCGTGGACCACGTGGCTGGTCAGATCCGCGATTGTGAGCTGGTTGAAGTTGGGATCCCGGCCCGCGCCTTTCTTCAGGATCAGTCGCAGACAGCGCACATATTTCTTGCGGGTTTTTTCCCGTGGGGCATCGGCCAGCATGTAGGCATCGACAATCTCCTGGAGCGTGGCCGGCTTGCGCGAACTGCGGCCCAGCACCCGATCAAGCTCAGCCCCGCCGGCGACCTTCAGCAAAGCATCGCGTTTGGCCTTGGCCACGATCAGATCAGACGTTTCCAGCGAGAACGGGGTCTTGCGACCGTTGAAAATTCTTTTCCCGTTGACGAGCTTGTGGAAATACCACACCCCATCTCGCTTGGTTAGGTTCTTTAACTCTTTCTTTCTTGGCTTACGGTCCGGGATTATTGATGACAAATTTGTTGTCTTTAGGTTTTCAACCATGGCGTGGGTCATTTTCAATCATCTAAAAACAAGTAGGTGATAATTTGTCAACACCCACCTAGGTAAATGACCACACAAATCCCGTAAAACACTGCTTAGTAACTAATTTTTGCCCGATGGTGTAATGGTAGCACAGGTGACTTCCTCGGCCTTGGCACCGCAGGCAAATGCTTCCTGAAGTTGAACCAGTAGGCCGTTAAGTAATTTGGGTTGGTCTGCCTTTCGCTCTTTTAATTGTCCCGCTAAAGTTTCGGCAAGATAACCACTATTTACGGTAGCAATTTTGACCAATATCTCGGGATCCACATTTCGTGGAACTGCCGCATCAGATTCAAGTGCGGCAGACACCAGCTGGCGCATCCAATCGGCATAAGTATCAAAACCGCGTAGCCGGGCGGACTCTTTTACCCGGCCATGCATGGTTTCGTCGGCTTGGAAACCTACCAGCTTGTTTTTCTTCAATGGCACGAGCGCAACCATAGCACACTTGGGATCCCTTAAAATAATACTTGCACTTAGTGTCAAGAGTATCCTAAGAATTCCTCAGTGTCATGAATACGCCCCACGAGGATCCCAGCATAAAGACAAGTTTTTCGGTCCCGGCGAGCCTGTTGAACCGTGCAAAACACGAGGCATCTATCCGTTTTGGAGGCAATATGAGTGCCTACGTGCAGTTTTGCCTGATGGGGGATGTCTCAAAGGCTTCCGCCCGGCAAGCTGTAATGGAAAAGCTGACACCAGCAGATCGGGCTCTTTTAGGCCTGCCGATGGATCTGACCCAGAAGGAGGATCACGCGCCGCGATTGGTAAGTGCAGGAGGTGGGAAATGAGCGGGAATTACAAGACGAAGGCGGCGGCGCTGGGTGCAGGGTTGTTGTTGCGGGTGGTGTCCTGGTGCGCGTTGCGACCGGTGGCGCCGGCGGAGTTTGTGGGCTGGCAGGATGACTACAAGGGTGGCGGGTTAGCCTTGTATAATCTGACCTCGGACATCGAGGGGCATCCTGCCGGCAGCACCGTGAGCGATCGCACGCTGCGCCGGCTGGGCTACCGGATCCCGTTTGAGTGGCGCAAACTTTTCCCGAGGGACCAATCATGAGTGAGGACACAGCCCGCACCCCGGATCCCGTGCTCGAGGCCCAGCGCAGTGAGAACGAGCGACTGCGGCGACTGCTGCAGGAGGTTTATCACGCGATGATCCGTGCCGGCTGGCGCGATGGTTATATCATGGAGCGGGTCCGCCAGGCCAAGTGGGAGGATGAGATCAAGGAGGAGGTCGCCGTATCATGAAAGCTTTGGCGCCAAATCCCACGGTAGTCCGCCGGCACCCGAGTGGTGGCTGGACTCATGCCGTGCCGATCCGACTAGGAACCGTGCGGATCTACTGCGGATGGTGGCACAAGAAGCGCGCAGCGGCCGCGGCCCTGGCATCCCAATCGATTTTTTCCAAGGAGCGCACTGCAGCATGAACGAATTTTCTCCAACCCAGGCGGAACGGATCAGCGCGCGATTGGCGCGTGAGGTCGAGAAGTGGATGCGGGATCGATCCGTCGAGCCGCACTACTCGGTCGAGAGCCTGGCTGAGCTGCTCGAGGTCACGGAGCGCACGATTTGGAATTACCTGGAGCTCTACGAGAAAAGTGCCGGGCGTGAGGGTATCGGGCCCTACGTAAAGATATCCAACAAGGTGGTGCGGATCCCGGCGAGCTCGGTCAACCGCATGCTGTCGGCCAAGACGATCGATGCCCCGGCCCTGGTGGCCGTAGGAGGTGGCAAATGAAGCCCTGTAGCCACGTATTTGTCCCAGGGGCTACCGGTCCGGCCGCCCAGCAGTCCTGCGCGGCGGATTACCGCATTGCCGGGCCGGCCTTGGGGCATCGTGGGAGGATTTACACATGAGCGGAGATGCCTCAGTAGTCCGCGCTGGCTTAATGGCCGCTTGGTAAAGCGGTAAAACTCACGTGCCCAGGTGGAATACGTGCGGATCGTGGCCTTCGCAAAATTATGCGGAGGACCATGCGCTATTCTCTCGAGCTCAGTTATGACAGAGGCCATGTGTTAAAACAACGGTTGGGGTTTAATGTGTGTTGGCCCCACGCTGCGCAGCCTTTGCCAGTTCCTCCGCTCCGGCGTGCGGCATGTATTTCGAGCGTGCCGCGTGCAGCTCGCGACCAAGAGCCGAGCGCGTGTCATGCAGACTGACGGCCATGTTGGCACGCTGTTTTTCTGTCATTAGTGCGGCCTCGATTGGCACGAGTCTCTGCATCAGAGCCTCTCGCTCCATTGTGTTTTCGTCGATTACGACGATTCTTCCGGTGTCGATGTTCATGTGATGTGTCTCATCCAGTCTTCGGCTGCTCCGCACTTGAGTAGCCATTCCTTGAGCGCGTTGATTGCGTCAGTGCGTTGCGCGTTGGAGATGTATGCGAGGCGCATGTCGCTTCGCCGTTGAATGGGAATGCGAGAAGGATGAAGCCCGTGTTGTCGGGTAGCTTTTCTTTCACGGCCTCCGCTGCGTCTCTGAGGTATTGTTTGTCCATAAAAAGAGGGCCAACCAGCCGCTACAGCGAACCCGGCTTCGCCGGGCCGCTGACCGGAGTGTTGGTCCCACGCTTGCGAAGGCGCAGGGTAATTTCCCCGCGCGCAATGCGCAGGATCATCCGTCGCCAAGAGGCCGCGCCCGAGTAGAGCGAGCCGGTGGACGCGGCGAGGTTGGCGAGCGCGTCCCAATCGGCGCGCGACATTTTCAGCGACTCGCGCTGCTGTTCATTTTTTGTGGGCATATTCAGGCTTGCCGCCGGGGCGCGGCGGGTTTTGGGTTCGGGCGGCAAACAAAGGCGCAAGCCCTCTGCCACCGACCACTGGCACTTGCCGGCATCCGGTGCCAGCGCGGCGGCGGGATAAAATCCGCCGCCGCGAGCCGGATCAATAAGCCGTTGCGTAGTCCCGAGCGTCTTCGCGGTCGTAGCCCGCGCGCAAAAGCTCGTCGTAGTTGGTGTTCTCGTGCCGGTGCTGCGCACGCTCGCAGCGGTGCAGCAAATCGGCGGCGGACATTTCCCCCTCTTGGTAGGCGAGCCATGCAGCGGACTCGTGAGACATGGCATACACGACGGCGCGAATTTCGGCGCGGTCGAATTGGTGCCCATCGGCGACCGCCGCCTCAAGCACATCGAGCACGCCGACTGCCGCGTCGTCGAGATCAGGGGCGAGACCGAGCGCGGCCATGCGAGCCAGCGTGCGCTGCTCGCGCTCGGCGCGAGCCTTCGCAGCCAGTTCTGCGGCGGCCTGCTCCTCGCGGGCGAGCCGCTCTTTTTCCGCGCGCTTCCATGCCTCGAAGGTGGCATGGCCAGCGGCTTTTGCCGCCGCTTGCTCGGCGAGCTTTTTAGCGGCCTTTTTCCGCGCGACATCGGCGGCGACGGCCGCGTCGTAGAGTGCGAGCACCTCGGCGGTGACGACGTAGCCGGTGGACTTGCTGGGGCCATACTTGCCCCAGCCGTCG